>Ga0160427_10000363_pt1 | contig 28105 bp, 37 predicted proteins | sample SolpanmetagenomL_FD_108194 | JGI IMG/M metagenome (GOLD analysis project Ga0160427, IMG submission 108194) | Solar panel surface microbial communities from Lawrence Berkeley National Laboratory, California, USA - L | ecosystem: Engineered > Built environment > Solar panel > Unclassified ...
ACTGGACTGGCAGACTTGATATGAGTTTCGCCTCGACTGAATGGATATTCCAAGAAATGGAACATGGTGAAGAAGTTGCCTGGGGGCATGTGCATACTGCAGCACTATTTAGCACGTCGCCATGTTCAATCGTAATAGTTGACTGGAATACATACTGGTCTCCAAACCAACCCGAGATTACAGAGTAGTGCATGACTGGCTTGTCTGGCTTCTTCTTGAAATAGCTGTCCCATCCACTGCGGAACTCGGGACATGGCCAGCTGTCCATCTGGTCACACGGTTAACATCTCCGTGAAGCGAGCGAGAGAGAAACGGACCTGCTTGAGTTCATCTTCGCTTGGGCGAATTTTGACTCCTGCATCGATGCCGTTGGTGCTATGTGATGTGTTAACCATGTAGCTAGACGACCATTTTCGAACAAGACGTACGCAAGAGGACCAGTGCCGTTGACGTTCCATTGCTCGAAGACTTTCTTCTGCACCTCAGGGTCGCCACGAACGAAGTCATCGAAAGTCTCCGTGCCAGGCTTGGCTCGGAACGTAGAAAAGGTCAAGTAATGGTCTGTTTTGTCAGTGACGACCATAACAATGGTTCGGCTGGGATCATACCTTGAAAGTTCAGTCCGACTATCGTCAATTTGTTAGCAGAGTCACCAAAAGAAAGTATGAAACTTTTCCAGTACTTACCACCAGGAAGGTCAACAATGGGCTTCACTCCGACAGCCTGCTTGATGTTTAGTGTTTGTTCCGTATATGTTGAATTGACGAGCTTGCCTTCAGCTTTTCCGGATCACCTGAAAACCCATCAGTTGTGTAAGAGATTAATCGACGCATAGAACTCACCAACGCCACTACGCTGCAACACAAGAGGAGAGCTGAGAGTGCCACAGCTGATGATAATCTGCTTGCGTGCCTTGACAACAATGCCATGGTCTTGGCCTGGTGTGAGTGGCTTCGTTGGAACGAGTCGAACACCCTAAACTGGATTAGCGTTAATGGTACGAACACTAAACGTCGCATCACGTACAGTTGCACGACCATCCTCGATGATCACCTTGTCGACTTTGGTGTTGCACATCAAATGGAGGTTCTGGTGCTGGCTTCGGGTGCTGTGAATATAGGCATGAGCCGAGTCGGAACGGCGTCCAGTATCTCTGTTAATCCATTTAAGCCCTGGAGAATCAGCCATGTCGCCCATCTTAATGTTGCTAATAGTCACTGACAATGCTCGGCACCATGACCAGTGGTCAAGTCTTGAAGATCATCTGTAGTGGGAATGTCCTGCAATACTATCAACACAAGTTCCATTCGAGGATGAAGGCACATACCTGGGACTCTGTGGCTCGCAAAAAGTCCTGAGCAATCGGATAAGTGTGATTACCAAAGCTGACTTTGATGGGACCTTCGAAGCCGTGGATGTCACGATTGTTGCTCGCTCGCTGGTATGTCTCATGTTTCTTCATAAGTGGAATGAGCTCCTTAGTCGACCAGCCTTCGGCCTTAAAGTCGTCGTAGTCGGAGGCAGAGGCCCTGGTGTACATCTAAAGTATTGTCAGGTATGGAGCAATAGATTGAATTCATCTAACTTACCATGAAGTTGATCGATGATCCACCACCCAGAATCTAGTTCAGCGAAGTCAGTATAGGAAGATGGTTCGACAAGATGAGCAACATGCATGAGCACAAGGTACGATGGCCTTACGACCACCAAGCCACTCTGAAGGTCGACTCTCGTAGAATGTAGCTGTCTTCGAGTCGAGCTTCATGTTCCTAGGATAGATACCAGGACGATATACCCTGTATGCACTTAGCACTTGAAGTCAAGGCATGATGTGCCTTCGAGGAAATATTTACCAAGGATTGTTCAAGTTGGACTCGCCGGCCTCAACAAGCATGACTTGTAGATTGTGGTCAAGGTTGGCCAATCTACCAGCAACAACACATCCACAGGACCCACCTCCGAGCACGATAATATCAACCTCATCTGGGATTGTCATCTTTGCAAAGGATGTATTTCTTGGTACAGAATATAGAAGTGATGTGGAAATCCGAGTGATGATTCAAATATGGAAGAATCGAGCCGAGAACGACGGACCAGACGATTTATATAGAGCTCGTTGAGCTCCAACTTGCTGAGTACAATCTCTCAGTCTCATGCAACCCCTCCTCTGCCAACTGAAACCCCGCACTGGTGTTCCCTTGTAGCATTTGGTAGCTCATGCAGTGGTGCTCATGTAGTGGTACGTAAGCCCCGGAAACCAGGCCGCATTGTGAGTGGATTGGCAGAACTGTTCAGAGTACAAGAAGACGAAGGGTCTTCTGCAGGTGTTCTCGGCCTATACATAGAGACACGGCCCACCCTGTTGTGTTTCTTGTCATCAGTTCCAATGCATACCGAGTTTATTGACACAACAATGAGCATTGGACAGCCACTAGTAGAATGGGTAAAGAGGATCATAATCTATACACTTAGTAGTCCGAATCTAGGTATGTCCTGTTTAGATATTTGGGCGATATGCGAACGACACAAAAAGCATCGTTGCCCTAAGCAATTGTGCTAGTAGCATGTGTCACGGTAGTCCGTGAACAGATGTGTCCTTGTATTACGAAGTACCTCTGTGCTTCCAGCTCTTCTTCACTTTACCTACTCTATAGGCTCAGCTCCATGGATGGATGGTAGTACCAGAGGTGATTGAGAAGCACGAGCACATGATCATTCCTACAGCACAGTATTGATTGGCAGCAAAGGTCTTGGATGTAGTGAAGTCTCGGCGCATCCAGCTCCGCAGCATAGCTTCCCCGCCCTGCTGATCCTCCATATGCAGCATTCTGGTAATCCGGGCATTCTTCGGTCATTCTCCAGAACACCGAAACGTGAGTACGTAGACAAAGACGTATTTCTTGTCGTGCATGAATAGGGCAAAGTCGCGAGCCGCCAGGCCTTCGAAAGTGGGGTTGAAGAGGGGACTATTGCTTGAGGTGACCACGATATGAGGCGGCCGAGCGGACATAGTCGCTTATTGCAAGATTCATGCTGGAAGCGTAGTATAGTATAGTTCTATGAAATTGTCATCATGTTCATTCATTCGTTGAGGGGTATCCAAAAAGAAAGCAGCAACATCCTTTGCCCATTTCGTAAACGCCTGAAATACCTCTGTGTTGTCGTTGATCATCCGAAGAACAACCCGCCGAACATGTCAATTCCTGATCCGCTACCGTGCCCCGTCTGTTCCATTGCTCCTTGTTCATCAGCATTACCATTAAGGTTACTCCATTCCTGCCCATCGATACTCCAATCAGTTATCCGACTGCCATCGAAAAGGCTTGCACCACCTCCACCAACCCCACCAAACATTCCATTTACAGCTGGATCGTTGAAGAAAGCCATGGTGTCGAGAAGATCGTTGTCGCCGACACCCTGAAGGTCATTGAGGTCATTACCATTGGTCTTGGAGACCGTGTCAAACTCTGCTGTTGAAGTGGTCGATATGGGCGGTCGGAAAACTTCCTGCTGATGTGCTTGCGTTTGGGCCTGGGACCCAAATGTGGGCACGGTTGAAAGGCTCTCATAAAGACTGTTAGCATTTGTAGGCAGCGATGACGCAAGATGAGGTGGCAGGTAGGGTACGTTCTGTCTTGTCTGACGCTGAACATGTTGTTGCTGATTTTGCTGCTGGGAGCCTGGATACTCCAAGCCATAGCTCGGTCTGTTAATGGCCTGCATCTTTGTCTCGGCTTCAGAGAATAGATCGCTCAAGTTCATGTCAAATCGTGGTGCGTTGCCCTGCTGTGGCACCCCGAATAAAGCCGGATCATAAGCTTGTCTAAAACCAGCTGTAGTGGACGCTAGGCTCTGTGAACTAGTTGCCCTATTTGTGTTACCCGTCGTAGAACCTGCGGTCGTCGGTCGACGCTGGGTAGCCTGAACGGCACCTGGACCAAAGCCTGTGGTCGACATGCACATCTGTATAGTGGCTTTACTCATGCGATCAAATGCCTCTTTGCATGCTTCTGCAGGTGGACAATTTTCGATCATGTCCGAGAGTACTGAAGTAGCAGCAAGAACGGTGAAATCAACGTCATCTAAGCTCTATGAGACTTGCATTAGGTACTGCTGATAAGCTGGCCCCAGAACGAACTTACTAGGTGACTCCGCACTGCTGGTGAGTGGAATATTGCGTACAAAAAGCTTATTCCGGCCATGAAGAGGGCATGAGTAGATAGGTAAGTGTAATTGACTAGCTTGTGTCTGTGAAGTTGCCGATATAGCTTCAATACCTTCTGTCCCGCTTCGGCAATCTTAAGACATACAAATTCCTCGTCTCCTTGGCTGTCCAGATGAGAAGTCGCCCCTGGACTCTCCGCCACATCATACGAATCTAGCTCTTTCGCCAATTCTGCTGGCGCTGTAAGCGAAGGTCGATACAACATTATGACTGCTTGATTGTAATTCAGCTCATAAAACAGAGGTGAGAAGTGTACTCCACTCTGCTGTTGTGATGGCGCCGATTCTTTCCACTCCCACAACCTTCGATCTACATCGGTGCGCCAGTGACCGAACGATTCGTATGGTTGCAGAAAAGGTGACTCGAGACCAGTATACATATATTCATTCGGTGCGTGTGTCTTTGTCATGTAGATGTGCTTAGCATTTACATGCTGGAGCACCTGCATGATCTCTGATTGTAGAAGTCTCAGACGAAGGTAGTGATGAGTGACGAATTTTGAACTTGGCACAAATGTATTATCTGGAGGAACCTGAAAACCAGCTGGCGAGATGTATTTGTCGTCAAGAAGAGATGGAAACTCAGTTGTTATAACTTGGTCAGAGATGCTGAACGGTCGGCCAACGCACACACCGACGAGCCTATCAAATGAGTAGACGCACCACCACAGTCTTCTGCGGAGTTCTCTCAACCACTGTTTGCGGCCAATACTAGCTACATCTGGCTCATGCCCAGATAACTTCGTTATGTTGACGTCGTCTTGGCCATCCTCATGATGCAAACCTAGGTCGACCGCTAACCTGACGGCGACACCAGTGATATACCACAGACCAGGAGCTACAGGTCGTAGGAGCGCAAAGTTTGCAAGTAGCAGCACTGCTTGCAACTCCTCTAGCGCACCGCTAACGCCATCTCGTGTTTCACTGCTTGGACTTTCGAGAACGGCTACGAGATGTGCGATAGCAGCCGCATGATACTCTTCAGGCGGCCTTTGGCTACCATCACCAGATACTGGAGCTTTCTTCGACATCGTCTCGTCCGCGGCAGCAGTATCTATGATCGTCCCGGCGCCAATGGCGAAGACGATATTTAAGAAGTACGATTCTCGTGGGGTGCGAGCGCGATCAGGACGTTGGTAAACACGCTTCATCATGTTTGTGAAGGAAGGTTTATGTAGAATGGGTATCTGCGGATGTGGATGTTGAAAGTAGAGATTCGCAAGCTTTCGTGCGACATTCTCGTCTGGAAATGGTGCAGGCCTGATTGTGGTCTTTGTCTGTAGGCCAAACACCGAATCTCGCATGCTACCTGATGAACGAACGTCTGGCGCCGGGGTTTCGACTTTTGATTTGTTTGAAGGAGAACGATTGACTGACCCCTTGATTGCTGAGAAAACTAGTCGTGCAAAAGATATGCCGGAGGTGCTGCCTAGATAGCGAGGATCGGAAGCACCCTCTACAGACACTAGCCCCACATTTGATATCAGTCGATCGACTCTGTCTTCTTCTGTTTGTTGTTCATCCTTTGCCTGATTTGACTTCTTGGTGGCCTGAGGCGACGTCTTCTCCTTCTTCACTGTACTTTCAGTGTCAACTTGTTTATCCAGAGCAAAGCCTTCCGCAGATTGGAATTCAATGTTGTTCGAAGTCAGTAGCTCCTCCATATATGCTGATCGAGTTTCCAGATAGTAGACATAACTCCGTGGAGTCTCGCGGCCGAGAAGTGGATCAAAGCTTGTACATTTCACTCCAGCCTTCTCACATGGCTTGCAAGCTGGGAGCCTTTGATCACATCTGTTCTTCCTCAATCTACATCTGTTACAAGCCGAAACATTCCTGAATGCAGAGCTTGCTTGTGATCTTATAGTCTTTTCCTTCTTTAGCTCGACCTGCGAGTAAGATGACTCTGGTGGTTGTTCTTGCGATGGGCGACTGGTGTCGGCGGACCCGTGCGAATCGTCTGGATGTGGCCGCTTGACGCCTCTTCTGCTGGCGATATCGTCAGATAGTTCCATACTACGCTATCTCGTGGGATCATGATTGCTATTTCATGTCGTCTTGTTCGTTCTGAGTATCGTTGAATAATGAAGTGAAGATGAGAAGAGATTGGAAAGCACGATCACATAATCGAGAATCTGAGACAAGCAATTGCGTTTGAGATACTTGAAGCAATCAATTCGTCCACTCTTCCATTGCTGAACACACATCATAAAACTTATTTATCTTATGTGGGAGGCATTATGTAACTATATATTCACAGTACCTCCTACAAACGCCAGCCTGTGTGCAGTTGTCGTCGCGACACAATGTGTCTGATGTGAAGAACCATATTCACCAAGACTGAGACACTTCAACCACGACACGCTACTCTCAAACATTCAGCGTATAATGACACAGAACCAGAGCTGGCATGGTTCAGTGAATATACTTCACGGCCGCTGCTCTGGCCAGGCACGATACAACTTAATGCATCTCAGTCTTCCCGCTTCGCCGACATCCATACCCGCGCAACGAGCCAGCTACGATGGAGTGCTGTTCTAGTATCTGGCGGATATCACAGATCGATCGTCTTATTGCTGCATGCTATATATGGCGAGCCTCCACGAAGTACTGCTATCTCAAGGCGCCAACATTGTTCAGCGACATAATGCGAGACAGGAATTTCCTCTTCGATAGCTCTTGAACCTCAGCACCAGTATCCTCAACTTAGGTGCGCTCCAGTTAACGCTCCTCATGATTACATTGGCAGGTAGAAGCGGACAATATGTCCTTCCACATAAGCAGCCTAAGAGAGCAGGTGTTCACAATGAGTTGCATATTTGCTTGGCATGAAGTTCACCCTCGGATACCCCGGTACAATTTCGATGCCTATCAGTTCATGCTGGCCGGGATCATTTCACAACAGTACGTGCTTATCAGACCGTGCCGAGTGTGCGTCTCGGAGAAGAGCGAGCGTCATTTTTCTCAAGGAAGAAGCGATATCGGCTGTGCCGCGCCACTAGTGATACGGTATGATTTTGACTATATGTGCCGCGTCACCCCTCTCAAGTTGAGGCAGGAAGAAAAGCCTCACATAACTCAAATCGACTCTGCTATGAAAGCAAGATATATATTGAAAACGTTGTCCGCGCTGATCATCTTTAATCATCTCTTTAACCCCAGATTTCTGCGAAAGAATGGTGATTGTCGTGATCAATGTGAACCAAATGTTTTCCAGAACACAATGTGCTCTGCTCGGAATTGCAAAGTTACTGTGATGTTTCTTGTATGTGATACATAAGTGACTCCTCACTTGCAGAGATTGGAAAATGACGCACAAGCATATACACTACAGCTCGCACGCTTTCATTCAGTTACACAGTCGTTGTGGTCTTCTGTAGAGATTATGTACTCGCAAACGCTATCAACATACAGAGTCGAAACATCTCAAGTCAACTGCTATTGCTTCAAAGGTGCAACCCAGTCATATCAAGCGTCAACTCAGCTAATAGCTATATCTAGCCATCTTCCTCAACCTCGATTGTAACCTCGACTGGTGGACCTCGACGATAAGTCCGTGTCAACACAAACTGGACTTCTGTCATCAGCTTCCCAGCCATGTGTCGTAAAAAGTCTGGAAATACATAGAAATTAAGTCCAGGCAGTGTCCGATACAAGAAGAAGTTTTCAACGTATACCGACGAAAGACAACGGAAGCATTCTCTATACCATTCAAGATGACTTGCAGCAATCTCTCAAATGGAGAGCAGCATACTACATTTATTCCGTGGCAGAGGGAAGTTCCCGGAGCCTGGAACATATGTTTCCCTTCCAGACTCCCCTCCCCTCCAGGATCTTGCGACAATCACTACTCGTTGACATCCTCACCAGTCTCATGTCTCATATCCTTGTCGCCAACGACCGTCACTGGGCAGCCATGAGTTTGTCGCAGGCTGGAGCTACATTGCCTGACGCATCTTACCAGTGCATAGCAGAAAAAGGCCATCCAATTGATTTACAGGAGTGGCCCCGTGCTTGCAGCGAGGCTGTTGTTGTTGTTGCTTCTCGCAAATTCACTCAGGACTATTGCTAAGCGAGATTGATAGTCAGGGACACAGCATTTAGGCTTATCCAGTCTGGTGGGACTGTGGACCACAATTATTGCTGACCACTTTTATCGCTGCAGAGATAACGCTAAAAGCACGAGATGATCTGGAAAGTGGGCCGGCAGGTTATTCAATACTCGAACCGGTCATGGTCATTATCCTGCCTCGAAGCTACGCACTGAAGGACAGTTATGGCGGCCTTATCACGACACGAAAGACTCGCAGGAGAAGCAGCCTGAGCATGCAGTGCTACACTATACATGACGTGGCAAAAAAATATGCCGCGAGCCGTGTAATCCATAATTCCTCGTTCTCTTGGCAGTTTAGCGCCATGAACTGCCACTCGCCAAAGCCAGTTCTGCGCCACGACTTATCAGCTGCCAAACGGAGCGAAGGAGCATCAGCTTCCTTATCGCAAGCAAACAGGCAGGTCGTAAGAACGGGTGCGACTTGCGTAACACACAAAACAGCCATTGATGCCGACTTGCCGCTCTGAGTTTAATCACAAATGCGGAGGATAGGCAGGCGCCTGGTCGCGTGCTGAGTATCTGATACTCGAAATTCGAAAAACACCCCATACGGTAGCTCGTCTCCAGAGAAAGCAGAAAAAGAAAAGAAAACTTTGACATATTTTATTGTGTCATAGAATTGACGACCCCGCATTGGAGAAAGATCGCCCGGGAAGACCTTCGCAGGGTGTCGCCAAACCGTAAACCTCAAAATGTGGTTCTTCAAGCCTTGTGCTTTGTGCGCGCCGCTAACTTAGACGTCACACAAACCCATTAGCGCACACAAGCATCTACAAGGCCACATTAGCCGCCTGATTGTGTCGGCAGAAGCATGCGCGAGAAGCCTTAGAAGCTTGTTGAAGGTCAAGATGCCAAGAGACAAGAGATAGTGCTAGGACAAGCACTAGGCCAAGAAGGGCAGGTCCATTCCGACCCCGAGATAACCTCAGCCGAGGATTTTAGGTCGATTCAAGCAACAACTTGGCAACCCCAAGACATGCTTACATTTCTTGCTCTTATCTTGGCTGACGCAAAGTCGTCACCAGATGCACACTACTGCGCAGAGTCTGTATTCTGGCATAAAGTACTATAGCACTTGAATGTCGAAGATGTGCTTAGAACGCATGGGTGCAGTACGGTATTAGCCGTTGCGGCAAGATAAGGTAACGAAGCCTTAGACGCGAACAGGCAGGTGGTGTGATCTTCCCCACCCACGCTAAATCATTTGCACACCAGTAATCCATTTTACTGACTCGTCTGATATGCAGCCTCTAACGTCGACCAGCATCTCGTCTTATCCGCAACCAGCGGCTGCCTTAAACCGTCCAATAGCAAGCATGCTAGCTTCGTGGCGTTGGAGATTAGCACACGGAGCCAGAGTGACTGTTATCTTGTCACTTTTCCAGAAGAGAAACGTCCCTTGTAACACCGTATCTATTCCTTGATTGTGATAAGTCGCGGAGTTGGCCTGCAAGTACATAATTAGCAGCCTCCCGCCCCCCTCCGTCGTTGCGCTCGATCTTTCGTCAAGCATACACTTCTCTTTCCCTTGGGCTTATCTTCCACCGCAGTCATGAGTGGTGAAGCTTTCAAGAAGAGGTTTGGATTCGCAAGATCCAACACCTCTGGTGAGCCATCCGGTGGTATCACAGAGCTTACAGATGTCGGCGATGTCAAAGGCGGCATGTCCACGGACGTCAAGTCTATGGACGTAGGTGCTGACGCATCTGGTTTCAACGATGGTGATGCGATTATTGCAAACGATGTGCGCAGAATATCTGAAGTCGAGGCGCACACTCGTCTAAGGAAATTCCGTCGTGAACATCAGTTCGACCCTAACCTCCCAGATGACGCTTTCGACGAGATCGACGAAACCACCATGGCGCATAATGCCAAGGGTGAGGCTGAACTCGTTGGTGAGCTCGTTGAAAACTCCCCATACCCTGAAGTGAGTTGCGCAACCTTACTATCGCAAAAACTGATAGCTAACATGATTCCGTCAGGTCCGTGCTGTTGTTCGCAATTACGACGAGGATGTTCCCACCAGCACGATCCGTGCTTGGGTTATTGGTATGATTCTCACAACCGTATGCTCTGGTGTCAACGCCCTCTTCTTCCTTCGATATCCCATTGTCTCTATTGGTCCTTATGTCGTCCAATTGGTTGCTTACCCAATGGGTGTTGGTTGGGCCAAGGTCATGCCCAAAATCGATATCACTATTCCTGGTCTCGGCACTGCGAACCTCAACCCCGGTCCTTTCAACATCAAAGAGCACGTCATCATTGTCGCCATGGCTAACGCTGCTTTTGGTGGTGGTACTGGTTACTTTGTCGACACCGTCGTCTCTGTCAGGAAGTTTTACGGATTCACCAACTTCACCTGGGGCTTCAACATCCTCTTCGCCTTCTCCACTCAATGTATTGGTTTCGGTCTTGCCGGATCAGTCCGCAAGTGGCTCGTCGAGCCTGCTGCCATGATCTGGCCCGCTGCTCTTGTCAACGTTGCTTTCATGTACGCTCTCCACGACCATAGCGCTTCTGACCCAGCAAAGACCAATGGTTGGACCATCTCTCGTTACAGATGGCTTCTGTATGTCTGTGCTGGTATGTTCGTCTACTGTTGGTTCCCCGACTTCATCTTCCCTGCAATGTCCTACTTTGCTTGGGTTACCTGGATCAAGCCCAACAATGTCCTCGTTAACCAGCTGTTCGGTCAAACAACTGGTATCTCTTTAGGATTCCCCTTCACTGGTTTCACTCTTGATTGGGCTCAGATTAACTCTTTCTACGGTTCTCCTCTCATTGCTCCATGGCACGGTATTGCCAACACCGCTATCGGTATTGTCTTCTTCCTCTGGATTGTCACCCCTGCTATCCACTACAGCGGAGCGTGGTACGCCGAATACTTGCCTATTTCGCAAAATGGTATTACCGACCACTTCGGCAAGAAGTACAACATTAGCAGAATCTTGAACGCACAGCACGTTGTTGACCCCGCAGCGTACGAGGCTTACTCTCCTCTATTCCTGTCCACATCCTTCGCCCTGGCCTATGGTGTCAGTTTTGCAACCATTGCAGCTCTCGTCTCCCACACTTACCTCTTCCATGGTGGTGAAATCTGGCGTAGGTGGAAGGCCCGTGAAGGTGAGCTCGACGACATCCACATGAAGCTCATGCGCAAGTACAAACTCGCCCCTCACTGGTGGTACCTTGCTCTCCTTCTCGTCATGGTCGGTTTCACCTTTGCTTCTGCTTTGGCCTACGACACCGGCATGGCTTGGTACTCTGTCATTCTCGCTCTTGTCATTGCTGCATTCTGGACTATCCCCATTGGTATCATCCAAGCTTTCACCAACATTCAACTCGGTCTTAACGTCTTTACCGAATTCATCATCGGTTACGTTCAACCTGGTCACCCTATCGCCATGATGATGTTCAAGACTTATGGTTACATCACCATGACTCAGGCGCTTTACTTCTGCCAGGACTTGAAGCTCGGTCACTACATGCACGTTCCTCAACGTTCTCTCTTCGCTGCCCAACTCGTCGCAACCGTCTGGTCATGTCTCTGCCAGCTGTCTGTCGTCGAGTGGGCTATGGGTGCTATCCCTAACATCTGCACACCTGAGGCTGCCAATTCTTTCACCTGTGATTACATCAAGACCTTCTATAACGCCTCAGTCATTTGGGGTGCCATTGGTCCCAAGCACATGTTCTCCAGCGATGCCATCTACAGCAAGCTCCAGTACTTCTGGGTCGTGGGTTTCTTCCTTCCTTTCGTCATCTACGGTCTTGCCCGCGCATTCCCCAAGTCCGGAATCAGGAAGCTGAACATGCCTCTCGTCTTCTCTTGCATGGGTTACGTCCCTCCCTATTCTGCTATGAACATTGTAAGTCATTATATCACAGTCTGCAACCCCGAAGGATCTAGAAACTAACTATGTATCTTCCTAGCTCGCATACTGCTCCGTCGGTTACATCTTCCAAAAGTACATTCGCGACAAGTTCCGTGGCTGGTGGATGCAGTACAACTACGTCACTTCCGCTGCGCTCGACGTCGGTCTTGCTCTTACTTCCCTCGCTATCTTCTTCTTCATCCAACTACCCGTCAATGGTCAGATGCCCGCATGGTGGGGTGTCAATGTCATCGACACTATTGACTATGAAGGTGGTGCTGTCCAGAAAACAGTTACTAAGCCCGACTTCTTCGGTCCCAAGGAGTGGAAGTGGTAGATGTTAGAGCGGGATTTAGGACGTGGGATGGATTGGATAGACTTTTTTTGGGGCATATTGTATTGATACCAAAATATCGTCTGTTGGACTATGTGTAGTGTCTTAATTTATATGAACTTTCATAGTTATAAGAGTCGATTACCTTCTCAACGAAATTATTGACGACTTGCACTCTCACATCACTTGCTTACCCCAATTGCCAATCCTCACACTTTTGAGTATGCCATATCCAACTTTCCCATGAAGCAGGAGGCGTAAAGTATATACTGCATCCATTCCATCCATGTGGCCCCCACCCCCCCGGAAAAAGCGGCTACATGAAATAGACTTTGAAAGAACTTCCCTTCCTCACCTTGGCGCACGCACCGGCACGCTCTATCCCTGGTGCCCCAGACTTTTGAACTTGACAAAAGCACTTCAAACGCTTGCGGAGCTGTCACTACCGAAGGTGCCTCATCCACTTGTAGAAAGAGAACCGGAAGAGAAGAACCGCTGTTATAACGCAGGACGTTCGAATCAGTGATATTTGCCTGCCGGTAAACTATCCGTTTGTATAAACAAAGCACGCCTCTCATTCGGTGAATTTCTGTCTTTCTGTCTCCCTTTCTGATCGACCAGTCTATTATTGCATACATCAGCCTCCTCCCATCGCTCTAGTACTCCATATCAATTCCTGACCGCCATACACACTCTCTAAAAACAACAATCCCTCCTTAGATCATCACCACAAAATGCGATCAAACACCATCCTCCTCACCTTAACCCTCCTAATAACGCTCCTCTTCACAACCCAAACCCTCGCGTCTCGCTCCTGCTCAAACGGCATTCAAGTCTGCTGCAGTGGTTCTGCTAGCTTGAGCTGTAGCGGTAATGTTTGTAAGGCTTGTTGTGGTAGCGTATGTTTTTTTTCTTGTTCTTTTACTCTCTTGTTGCCTGTTGAACGAGTGAGATGAATGAGGGAGAAGGATGTTTGTTTGACTGGAACACAACAAATTTGGATGGATACGATATTATGCCAAGGTATGTAGAGATACTTATGCTAATACGCTTCTTTGTTTTAGCAATGCGGCTGCTGGGACGCAACAAACAACGGCTGTAATTCTCAAACAACACCTTGTGTCGACATGTAAGTGCTATCAATCCCTCATCTCACTCCAGACCCACCAACCACATCCTAACAACACACACACACACAACAGGAACAACCCCGACTTCGCCGTCAACAGCAACGGCCAATGCAGCTCCAGCTCCGGTTCAGTCCTTTGCGGCAGTGGAAGCAGCGGTTCAGGAAGCAGTGGCAGTCAATCTAGTCTTTGTGCCGTTATCAATTCTCCTGGCTTGAGGAGGTTGTTGGGTTGTAAATGATTGGTCACAATTGAACGAAAGAAGAGATGATTGGTTTGGTGAGGTAAGAGAGTGTATGTTCTTTTTTATGTATATTTAGAAGGTTTGGAGATGTGCAAGCAATGTATTGAAGATGGAGTGGGAAGAAGAGATTCGTTGATGATAGTTTAAATTTACTATACAGCATGAGAAAACCATGTCATCAGTCTCCCACTTCTGTATAACCAAAGTAACCATTGCAATGCCGGAGCACTAAAGGGTATGATGTTGTGTCAATCAATACACAACCATACCCATGATTCACTTCCATGTTCCATCTTCAAACAACAACGCCCTCCAAGCTTCTGATAGCTTTGGCTCCATTCTCCTCAAATACTCCTATCAGCCTCTCACAGTCCCCCTTGAGCCTATCTTCTGCCTTGATTGCGTGATGAATAATCCATGCCTCTATGCTCATATTTCGCTCTTCCGCACTAAGCTGTGTAACGACATCGTGGAGCATATTTTGATTTGGCATGACTTTATGCTTATCTGGTGATTGCAAGAAGATGGTGGATAAATTAATGGCTGTCCATGGCTGGGCTGTCGTCAAGGCTGTAGTGGTAATGCGGGATGGTGAGATAGGTGGCGTGGTATCTGAAAGTTGATGGGTATTCTTCGTAGTGGGAGTTGTAACCTTGGAAGGTTGGGGGTTTGCTTTTCGTTCACTTTCTGGGAATGGCGAAGAGGCTGGGTCATCGTTTTCCTTGTCAGACGGTTGTGCTGATGGTGACTCATAGACTGTTTCTGCGTGAGCGACGTGCTCTGCAGCGGGAGAAGCAACTGGAGTGGTTGCTGGAGCTGCTATCTGAGGTGGTTGGACAGTAAACGTCGGCTCAGGCTCCATGACCCCCTCGTCCATTGTAATCTCCTTGATCTGTTGCTTTGCTTTGGTCGCAGCCCTACCTGCCTTCGATTTCGGCAGTGATGATAGACCAGGACTTGCAATGATTGATTGGATTTGTGAATTGTCGACAGTCAGAATTGAAGGCTCTGCTTGAGTCGGCGGTTGTTTCTTAACAGGTCGTCCTCTTTTCATGACTGGGATCGCTTCTTCGACTTCCAGACGACCTGGCTCGATTTGCGAAGCCTCTGCATCCACTTTCTTACTCCTAGTTGGTCTAGGTACTGGCATCAGCTCTTCTGGCATGAAGGATGACTCTAGCTTTTCTGTCCCATCACTACCACGCTTCTTGCCTCTCTTCACTTTTGTAGCTTCTTGGACCTGACTCTGCTCGTGACCTTGACTCTCCTCCTCCTGCTTCTTTGCTCCCCTTCCACGAGTGCCTTTTGGCTTGGCTAGTATGACACTCTCATCTGCGACATTTTGGGATTCCAGTTGTGGTTGCTCATGGGAAATCACAGCTTCGGAAGTCTCGAGCACAAACTCGTCTTTTGCTTTGCGTGTCGTCTTTCGAGATGCCTTTGCTGCTGGAACCTTCTTGGTGCGACTCTTTGCGCCACCAGCCTTTGACATTGTGCTCATCGTCGACATCATCGTATCTCCTTCTTCTGCAGGCAGATCGTCGAGATCCGCATTCGAGCCTAAATCGGAAATTGCTGTCAGATTGGATTGTGTAGAAAGACGTGAAGCCTTTGAAGCTCTTGAAGTCCTGCCTTTTCTACCTGTGGTCGATTTCGCAATCTTTGCAGCGTCGTCGATCAAGGTGAAGAAATGACATTCTGGAGCTCGTTTGTGGTGTTCTACCCTGGGATGAGAATTAGCAAGGCGCTTTAAGCAGTATCTGACACTCAAAAACATACCAAGGATCATCTTTCGGTTCCCATCCATCGAGCGAAACACCACAGTAGAAACACTGGACACAATCATCTGCTTCTGGTATTGGTGTAAAACACCACCCTGCTGCTACCATCTTCGAAACAGTTAGCGTGAGATTGACTTGTATACTTCTCTCAATTATACCTTTTCAAGCTTGCATTTCCAACCCTTCTTTCCATCATGTGGCCAAGCATCTTTGAATGTCGCTCTTCTGGCTTCCATCATCTTCTCGCTTAGCGGATCCTCTTCAATTCTGTTTGTATCTTGATTTCGTTGTTCGATGTTGATATTGATGGCCCAGCCACAATGTGGAACGTGATTGAGATGCTCTAAAGCCGGATTGTCCTCAGGATCCCAGCCGTCCAAGGATTTGTTACACATGAAACATGTCACGCTGTCGTTGCTCGCAGAAGATGGTTTGTAATAGAATCCAGCTCGGGCAAGCTAGAAGAGATGCTTGTTAGCATCAAGGCTTCCCATCCACGGGACTGTGCGAGTCTACCTGTTCAGGAGAGGGCGTCTGATGTGGCCATTCTGCTGTTGTTGCCGCCTTTGTCTTTTTTGCTGTCGAAGCCCGCCTCTTCGTGATCTGTACCGGCCCGTCGAAGGTCGCTAAACGACCAGCGAGGGTCATGATGTTGTGAGCTGATGCCATGGTTGCGGTTGTTCGCGCTTTCCTCGTCGGCGTCTGTGCTGCTATTGAGGTTGTTTGTACAGCACTTCTCGATATGATGTCGATGTAGAATTATAAGGTAGTGGGCTGTTCCTACGTATACTGTATGATAATGTGTCGCAAAGATGCTGACGTTGACGTTGTTGTTGTCGTCGTCGTCGTCGTCGTCGTCGTCGATAGTTGTTGTTTTTGTTTACTTTGTCACGTGCGGTACCTGATCGGCATCTCCCCCGGACTTCGCTTGAACCTTCTCTGTTGGGCCAATGAGTGACGTGCGTGCTATTAAGCTTAACTTTCGTCCGTCAAAATGCCGCAAGCATTCTAAAAGCATTCTGAAACATTCGTCAGCGGCCGGCAATAGTGTCCCCAAAGCATATCAGCAACACCATGTCCGCCTAGTCTATCATCCTGATTAAACTACCTACCACTTCCCCCGGCTATGGCACACGCGCCGACCACAACTACTCCCATCAGGCCACACATATAAAGTCTTCAAGATGCTCAGAAACATTCCTCATTCTGAAATGCTCGTGCAAAAGAGCTCAAGGGTCTTCGTATCGTCTCGGCTAGGGTGCCGATGTGTGTCAAAGAGGTGGAACAGCTCAACAGTCAACCAATCACAACAAAAGGAATCATCAACAAACCACACTGGACGAACAGATCAAAGCTCCAACGACGTCACGTCATTACCACCAGGATGGGAAGATCATCCAGATCCAAAACACTTCTCTCAGCTTCCTCATCGCAACTTTGGCTTTAATCAGCACATGGTTGTCAATGCAGAATTCAAAGAAGCATTACGACAAGTTCTTTGGCAATTCAAAGCACCAATTCGATACGCCTTTGCATACGGATCTGGAGTATTTACACAAAGTAAGAAGCCTGGAAGCTCCGCAGAGAAATCGCCACATCCCAATCCGCCAGAAGCTGTGCTCAAATGGCAAACGGGTGGACCAAAGACACTCGATTTTATTTTCGGTGTGTCTTATACACAACACTGGCACAGCTTAAACTTGATGCAGCATCGTGATCATTACTCGTTTCTAGGATCTCTCGGATCGAGCGTAGTATCGAAAGTTCAAGATTCACTTGGAGCAGGAGTGTACTACAATCCATACGCTGTGATTAATGGCATCATGCTCAAGTATGGCGTCGTTAACCTCGACACGCTATACAGTGATCTTTCGGAATGGCGTAACCTTTACCTTGCGGGACGTCTGCAAAAACCCGTCAAAATCCTTCGCGATGACCCGCGCATCCGTCTCGCCAATCAAATCAACCTCATCTCTGCACTCCGCACGGCTTTACTCACTCTACCGCCTTCTTTCACGGAACAAGAACTTTACACCAAAATAGCCTCCCTAAGCTACATTGGTGATCCGCGTTTCGCATTCGGCGCTGAGAATCCACAAAAGGTTGCTAACATTGTAGACAACCAAATCGTAAACTTCCGCAAACTATACCTTCCACTCATCCAAGATCTTCCCAACGTATCCTTCAAAGACAGAAGCACAAGCAAACCAGATTGGACAGATGACGAAAGTCTCAATTGTCGTATAGAGCAAGACATGGACCCATTGCGTCGTGGTAACATGGTACGACGACTACCAAAGTATTTCCGCCGCAAGTTGTACGACAATTTCCAGCGCAAGTTCAAGCTGGATGCAAAGGAGTACCATGAAATCATCGAGGAGAGCAAAGGAGATTCTGCATTCTCAAGCAGAACTGGAAATGACTTTGACAGGAGGATTGCCAGTACAAAGGATATTTCAAGGTCGATTGATAGTGTGCTCGTTGGGATCAGTAGATGGCCTGCTGCGATTCAGAGCACAAAGGGCATTTTGACGGCTGGACCGGTGAATAGTTGGAGATATTGGAGCGAGAAGAGATTGAAAGGAAGAATGATCAAATTGGTGGAAAACAAGTCGGAGTAGATCCAGAGAAGCTCAAGAAGGCAAAGCAAAATGCAGAGATAAGAGGTGCGAGACTACTACTACATGTAAATATTCTTTTCGTTTGTCTCAAATCAGAGACCGTCAATCATAGAGATGACAGAGAATGGGCCGGATGCGATCGGGCGTAACTTACTGTCAGTGAGCAGTCCCATCTTGTTCAAAGGTAGCCATGGAGGTAGTGGGTGCATTGTTTTTATTACTATTCAAATAATCACAACATCTCTCACACGCGACCTTTCCTTTGCTGCTGCTGCTGCTGATGTTGATGTTCCCTCTGCAATCGCTGAGCCAAATCATGTCCGCTCACAAATTCCGTATGGTCGTGATCATCTTCCCTTCTCGGAGGCGAACTCTGTACTTCCCCTTCATACACCGTTGAATATCTCTGCCGTAGCTGATCTGTGGGAATCATCATGTTACGCCCACTACCACCACGGAACTGTTGCGTCGACGTGTTTGTCGTCGGTTGTGGTCGCGTCTGTTGTTGTGTGTTGGGTGCTTGATGTGCATGTACATGTTGTTGCTGTTGCTGTTGCTGATGTTGGGATTGTTGATGTTGTCCTTCTACCGCCGTCCTCAAATCCGTCCTTGTCCTCTCCTGCTTCTCCGTACTGCCCTTTCCAGCCTTACCAGCATCAAATGCACCAGGCACATTTATCGTCTCTATATGACTACTCTCATCGACATCGACATCCCCACCTCTCGTATTCTTCCTCCTTGGCCACAAACTCGGCAGCACTACCTGTTGGAACCGTGGCTCAACACATCGCTCATCGAACCAGTCGTGTAATCGTGCTTCGACTAATTGAGATATCTTCGGCACATCTTGTAATCGTGACCGTGAGCCGAGGAGGGAATGTGTGGATAGTTCCAGTCGGTAGTCGGGTAGGAATGAGAAGGTGAGCGTGGTGGGTGGTGTTGGATCTGCTGGTGGTGGTGGAGGAGAATGTGAATGTGATGGTCTGTTGATGGGGTGTGTGAATGATGCCGGTGCTGATGTTGGACGTGCGTTGATATTGGCATCGCCGCTGTTATTAGCATTACTGCTGCTGCTACTGTTGTGACTAGGACTTGCTGCTGGTGATGGAGACGGAATAAACGAAATACTCAGCGTCCCACTAAACCTCACAACACTCACAGCCAACGCCACAGGAATCACCGCAACAAGCGGCCGCGGATAATTCAGCACCAGTTTCGTCTCAATCCCCAACGTAATCGCATCGCTCAAATCAACATCCATCCTCGCCTGCAACCTTCCAACACCAGCACCATCTTTCCCCTCCCCAACACCCGCAGGTTCCACCGGTGTGACCCGACAGTTACTGAAAATGGGAAACTCCTCCCCCAAGTTTATCTCAGTCACTTTGATCTCATCCACAAACTCGGGCTTCTTAGGCCCGTTCAACACGCTCTGCAAACTCGTCAATATCGCATTGTCTTGCTGCGCGTCATTCCGTAGTTGTGCTATCGTCTGCGCTACGAGCACATTGAACCAATCTACGCTTTCGGGCTGGTGGCCATTGACGTTGTAGTACGTCTTTGCTAGTATGGCGCTGGTTGTCAGGGCGGGCGAGGGGCGGATTATCGAGGTGTTGATGCGTTTGGAATTGTTCGACGTGGCGTAGCTTTCGCCCGTGATGTCTGGGCGTGCGGATTGAGAGAAGGATGGGCGCTGCCGACGGAGTTTTGCGCGACGGGCGGAGATGTCGGTGGGTGATTCGCCGAAAATGAAGAATTTGATGAAGAAGGCGATGAGTAGGGCGATGGAGAGTTGGCCGAGGAGGAAACCTTGGGTGAAGGAGAGGGAGGAGGAGGAGGTGGAAGGAGAGGAGGATTGGGGTGGTGGTGGTGGTGGGTATGTGTCTGGGATTGGAGATTAGGTGTTTGTGTTTGATTGTGAATACGGAAATCTGCATACTACTCATTCCCCTTCTGCTACATGCTTTTGTTTGGTACAGATATGTTTCATGTCGTTGATGTTGCAGATATGTTTCATGTTGTTCATATCGCAGATCAAGATCACATTGAGTCTGGACCCTGAACGGACCAAGCTCCGAAGTGGATGAGAACATTTAGAAAAGTTCTTGAAACAATCTTGAAACACGCCTCGATCACTACATCGCCGCCATGGCTTCTCGCACGAGTAGCACGCTACGCTCGATCAACAACCGACTGAAAGCCGTCCCTGCACAACAGCTGCCCTCAATCATTCCGCACATCTCCCGTTCCCTCCTCGACTGCAAGAGCCTTCTATCCTCACCACCAGCGAGCTCTTCCAAAGACTCTGTCGATAGTGTCGTCCTTCACACTTTCAAGACTCACATAACCGCTCTCCTCGCTGGGAAGACTCCTGAAGCACGTTGGGCCGCCGTTGTCCTCATCAAAACCACCATCGAACTAGGCGGATATGCAATCTTACAATCCTGTAAGCCATGGGTCAATGGCCTGCTCAGTGTCTTGGCCAAACCAGACTCCCCTACGACGAAAACACTGTGCATACTCACTCTGACCCGCATCTTCTTGCTCACTCATGGTCATCAATCGATGATAAGAGAAATGACCACTCCCTCGCTGCCTGCCTTTGTCACGGCCTGTCTTAATCTTGTTGCGCAGAAGAATGCAGCCAAGTCAATGTCGGCAAAGATGCAGACGAGAGTGCAGGCGGCCCTGCTACAGCCTGTTCTCGAATGCTTTGGACTGCTGCTACCTCGCCATCCTACTATTTTCCGCACATTCATTCCACAACTACAGGCGGTGCTGGCGACTTATCTTGCTCCCACGCCTTCCGATGCTGCTAAATTATCCGATGCTGAACATGTTCTTACACAAGATGTAAACATTATCAAAGCTGCACGGAAATTGTACACTTTGCTTCACTTCTCAACGGCAAAATCTAACAACAACAACAATAATAATAATAATAACAATAATAATAGTTCCACGTCGAATACATCTGATACTGACTACACCAAGTCATTGAATACACTTCTTCTCACGACACACGCAACCGCTGATGCTACATTTCGTTCCGTCGTTGAAGACTGGACCTCGACTGCTGCTGTCACATCTACAATCTCAGCCGAGTCATATAACTCACAAGTCTCGTCTTCTCATGTCGAACTGGCGAGTAGCTTTCTATCTCTTCTCCCAGGATGGACCGGCATTTACGCAGGCTGCGAACGCCTGACCGGTCTCCTGGACCTACTATATACCCACCTAGCCACCTCACACACAACTCTCCAGGTCACAATCCCGATCGGCACAATCATCGACCTCCTCATCCGCATCACCTCCGTCACGCTTCCATCTACGAAATCAACCAATATCAATAGTCTCCTAGACACCTCCATCCGCTCAAACGAACAAATCTCCCATACCGAACGCGAAAGCCTCTTCACCCAACTTCCCACCATCCACACCTCTGCCCTCCGCGTCATCAACGCACTCCTCATACGCTTCGGCACTGCAAGCACATCATACGCACACGTCCTACTACAGCAAACCACATGGATCTTTGCCGCAGAGTCTGCAAACGCTCGCATCAGACGCGAATGCTACAGAGTTGCCACAACGCTAATAGCACTCTTCGGCCGCTCCTTCGACAAAGAAACCACGAAATCGATTTGCAGAATGCTGAAACGTGCTAGTGCTGATATCTTGAGTTCAATCGATCCTGCTGACCTCGACAATAAGGCCACTCCCCAGACAGCCTCATCATCCACCTCAAACAGCTCAAACAAAAAACCAGCACCAGCGCAAACAACAACGTTAAACGAATCCAGCCTCCTCACTTCAGCCACCACAAGGGCCCTTTCCCTCTTCACCCAAACACCCTCTGCGACCAAACGCTCAACAAACCGGATCCAACTCGCCGCCCTCAAATTCATCACAAGCGCCCTCCTCAAAATCACTTCTCCGCACATCAGCCCATCCATACGCGCCCACCTCGATCGTGCCGCTGTGCTGTCAAATGATAAACAGGCTATGCTAGCGAGCGTGTTGAATCCGCCGATGAATCAGAGTCTGGCTAAGAGCCATAGCTCCATCTTGCCGCTTTTGGCGAGAGGTTATGGTGAGGCGGTGGAGGTTGAGGGGTTGCTTCGGCCGAGGATGCCTGTGTTGCGCGTGGGATATGGAGGTGATTTGGACGAAGAGGATGAGAATGAGGATGATGAGATGGACGAGGACGAGAAGGAAGTGGAAGATGGAGTTGGAGCTGAAGTTGATGCTGAACTGTTAGAATCGGATCAAACGAAAATACAGCCCCCCACCTTCCCTCATCAACCTGATCCGACAGCACCAGCTCAGATCGCAGATTCATCGACAACATCATCATCATCATCATCATTAAAACGTCCACCCCCAACTATCCCACTAGCATCATCAGAGCCCAAGAAACCTCGCCATACTCCAGTATCTGCACCGAAGCAGAAGCAATCCACTATAGAAGAAGAAGCGGCTGCTATGGTCGACGTACCGGCGCAACCTATAACAACGACAACGAGTGAAGGCCAAGTTGTGACGACAGCTGCGGCGGCGCCTATTGTGGTCGTCGACGACGATGATGATGATGAGTTTGAAATACCAGAGTTGAATATGGAGCCGGATACTGAAGATGAGGAGGAGGAGGAGGAGGAGGAAGGGGATATCTGATGGAGGGGAAAAGTAGTACGTTTAGATAGACCATCGACGACAGTGCAGACAGTGGTCCAAAGGTTTCAAGTCCACAGAACAGTCCACTGAGATCAATCAATCCTGGTAACCTAATTGCCAAATGCCAGTCCTTGAGCTGTTCCGTTGTTGTACTCCCGTGTAGCAGTCTCTCAGCACATCGCTCCACCAACAACCCAAGTCCAGTCCAGTCTCAACTCCTTGCCCCTCATCGATCACCACCCCACTAACTGCAGCCAATAACCTCACCCAATGCTTCTTTGGTATCAGGAGTTAGTGCGCTTGCATAGTCCGGAAATTGTAGTCAGAGCTGATAGTGCACAGAACAGTCTGAGCGCAATCCTGGTAAGCCTAATCGCAAATGCCAGTATTTAGAGGCGGTCGAGTTAAGCGTGATTTTGGAAACGCGGGAAGGCCTAATCCATCTCCCTCATCTTTTACCACCTATGTCTCCTTAGCCTCGCTTTTCCAAATTCAAACCGCCGGTAGTAGTAGTCCGGATATAGTGTTTCATAAATAAGTCTCGAAATCAACCCAGTAACCTAGTCACAAACGCCAGTCCTTGGATCGTTCCGTTCGTAACCTTAGGTAACAGCTCTCCAGTATATCGTCTTTCACCCACCAAGTCAAAGCTAGTCCAGACCCAACTCGTCAAATCATCCACCACCCACAGCAGCAAGTTTAGCCAACCGGGTGGCCCGACGGCGGCGGCGGGGGTGGGTGGAGGGTTGAAGGAACGGGCGAAACGGGCGGGCAAGTGTGGCTACTACGCAAGCAGGCCTAATCCATCTCCCTTATCTTCTCTAACTCCATCTCCTCAGCCTCTCTTTCCAACTTCAAACCGGCGATAGTAGTCCAGATATAGTAATTCACAGATTGTCTCGAAATGAATCTAGTAACCTAATCGCAAATGCCAGTTCTTAGGTCGTTTCATCATAATCCTTCAGGTTGGTAGTAGCTCTCCTGTATGTCGTCTTGCACCAACAACCAAGTCCAGCCTCGATTTAGTTCCCAATGCAAAATGTCATTTATCACCCACAGCAGCAAGCTTAGCCAATAACCCCGCCTTCATCTTCTCCAGCTCCATCTCTGCTACCTCCCGCTCCAACTCCTGACTCACCTCCCGAGCCAGTGCTTCATCCGGGTCCATCTGGCTCACCGAATGGGCTCCTGCGACTTCAGCTACTGCTTCATCCGTGTCCTCACCCCCAACCAATTCCCCTCTCCACCGAACAAAATCAGAAGTGAGTATCTTACCGTATCCTGTGTTTTCGATCCTGAAGACTTCGATTGTCGGTGAGTTGTCGAGACGCCGGATGCGCCAGACTCCTGGTGTTGTGATTGTGCGGCGGAGGACTAGATTGAGAGTTTGGGGTTAGCGGGTGTTGGAGATGGCGGGTGTGTTTGTGGGTTGGATTGTGGATTTGGGGGATGGTGAACTGGCGAATGGGAAATGTGGGAATGTGCTGAAGGGTTGAGATGCTAGTTGTGGGGGTGTAGCTGAGCGAAATCATGGGAATTGCTATTGGAGATGTCGCGAGATATCAGGGACCGTGATGCACCAGGCGTGAGATTGACAAGCCGAAACCAGAGATGTGTCGGTAGCTCCATCAGATCTTGATCCCCCACTCTTCGGGATAGCCAAGAGACACCAGAGAGTAAGATGGCGATGATCCAGCTGAGGAAAGTACCCGTATGGCGTTCTGTATCAGAATCTTCTCTAAAACCCTCCGACCTCCACCACTAACACTCCTTCGAGACGTAATAACACCACCGAGCAAGCAAAATACCGAGGTCATCACGTGAAAGTCCTTCAGACAAAACTTACATTGCAGGAAATCCCCCAAGAAATTGATACAGCAATTACTGTCCCAAGCCGGCTCTCGCTGTCCCCGTCGCCGCGCTTGATCAACAACCATCCCAGGTATCTCCCTGGTGTGATACTCTTTCACCCTGAGTAATGTTCCATCCATATTGCTGCCACGAAAACCAATGATGATTCTCTGCACGCCGAGTAGGTAGGATTGTGCCCACATCTTCCGTAATTTCGATTCGAACTTGGGAATGTCTCGATCTGAATTGATTTCGGCGGTCGTTTTGAGCTCGAGATAGTCGGGTTTTGCTGAGGGGTCGGAGCGATCGGGCGCAATGCTCCACACTAGAGTGTTGGGGTGAGTTCTGCTTGTAATATTGATTGTCGCGATTGTCTTGTATGAGCATACCTGCGTCGACCTCACCGGCGATACATACTTTGACACCGCTTACGCCTGTCTCGACTACCGATATGTACTGTGCGGCATTATTGACAATCTCGTTTTCGCGATTCTCAATATATTCTCGTGATGTCGCGTCCCAGGTATCCGGTAGGAGTGCGAGTGTCTCAAATTTGTAGCCTGCCAATATTGTTTAAGCATGAGGTACCTACAGAATATGTTCCTTTCGTACCCCAATACATCATTAGGTCTTGTGATGGCTGACCAGGCCTTGTTGGCTGTTGTTGACTTTGTTGTGCTTTCTCCTGCTGCTTGTAGTCATTGTTTTGCTCGATGAAGCTGGTTATACATGTGAGTCTACTGGTGGAGGGGTTGTGTAATGAGATAAACATACATGGTATCCTGTACATGTTAGCTTTGACATCCTACTCTTTCAAGACATTAAGTAGCCCCCACTTGAAACAATGTCGCGTTCATCTCGAAGCCTTTATTGAAGCGGTCGTATGGAACGTCCATGATCTTTTTGGCGAATTAGCTCTTTCCCTCTACGAGTGCTCCAAGATCGACAATCCACCATCACCTCAAAAACATACCTTCGTCATCATCCCTCTATAGGCAATTATCTCAGCATCTACTTTCTGACCCCTCTCCCTCTCCAATGCCTCAATAGCCTTCAGAAAGCCACCGAGATGCTCGTCTGCAGAGTCGTCTAGTTTCTGAAACGTATCGAAACCTTTTGATAACGACGCGCCAATCTCTGGCGGATAGTAGTATTTGATCGAGCTTGCATCGGGATGGTACTCATGTTTATCGTCGTAGGACCAGTGCGTGATTTCCACTGGGCGCTTCAGAGCAGCATTATGACGCAGGCGGGAGGCTTGTACAATGTCATATTTCATGGTGGGGGCTACGAGGAAGGGAGTGCTAGCCATGGTAATTTTTGTGTTTTGGGAAGACGTATAAGGCGCGTTAGTTTTTTTTGGTAGCACCGCAGAGGCTTGCATAGTATGTAAAGAAATCTTAAGGTGTGTTACTTGAAGACTGCTGTATGAAACAACTGAAAAGTCATTCTGAAACCGTGCTGAAACGCGGTAAATCATCGCTACCCTGCTCCTACAGCAACTTCTCAGTAAATCCCACGACAACGCTTGCAACCACGACTACAAGCTCTATTCAGCTGCGCACGAGACATCCCCTCCCGATATCGACATGCAACCCAACGCAAGTCTGTTCCCCAGCATCACAAATTCCACAACCTCAAGTCTCCGCCGCAACCTCTTCTCAAACAGCACCAGCCAAGCTCCTAGTTCCTCAATTTCCTCCTCTCACGCATCCCAACCACCAGCAGCACCCCGACGACCAACCTCACGACCAACATCGCGTACTGCCACGCGCAACGTTCCATTTCCAACCTCGGATTATGCTCGTCCTTATAGCCGCGGTTATGCTCGACCTCAATCACGCACAGTTCGGCCACGATCTCGCGGCTTTGGCTTCGATGGCACAGACGAGCGAGATGTAGGCATGTACGATGACGGCAACTCCATGGACATGGATCGAGAACAGCAGCACGCAGCAGAAGAAGAAGAGCAAGAAGTTGAGGAGATACAGGATGATCGAATATTGATCGAGGAGGATGAGATTGTGGAAGTAGAAGGGCTGCCGAAGATGGAGAAGGGAGAGGTTGATCAAATGCTTGCGGTGGTCATGCAGGGATTGGAAGAAGCAGAGGAAGAAGATGAAGAGGATGGAGGTGCTGTCGATGGGGAAGGTCGGGTGGATGGTGACGGAAAGGGAGTCAAGATTACGACGGAGATGATTGAGATGTATAGAGCTAGAAAGGGTGGACTGGCTGGCGAGGCTGGTATGTTGTTAATAGCATGATTGACATAATATTCTTTGCTAACATAATATTCAGAGTTCAAACAAGCAGTCATGGCGAGTTTAAGACAAAAGGTCGCCAGCCTGGATGACGACAAATGGATGTACGAGGAGGAAGAGATCGGGAACGATTCGTCATGAGTGTATGGTTTCTTTGGGCATGGCAGTGGCGTTCGATATATGCATTAGATACCCCATTGGCTTTTGTTTTTAGCTTAAATCATTCATAGTCGTCAACTACAATCAGTCCAGTCCTGGTGCAGGCAGATTTGCAGCTGCTCTCGGTTTCGAGCTACTACCACCATCTCCTCCTCCACCCATTCCTCCAAACATACCCATCAGATCTGCCAGAGGATTCATCTGTTTCGGTTTCCTCTCACCAAAGTAGATCTCTCCGATACCAGTCAAAGATTCGTCCCACGTACCGTCCAACTCTTTCAACTGATTCTGGTAGTGCAGCTTCAGTGTTCGCCAAAGATCTGTGCTTCCTCGTTGCACAGCAAGTAGAAGTAGACTCAGAAAGTTGATTAGTGGTAGGCTGGGGTATATCCGCACGTCTGAAGACGAAGAGCTGACCTCTTGCACAGCAGGATGTCGCGTGGAGAGAGAAGAAGTGAAGAAGAGGAGTGAGGCGTTTGCGGCGCGAAGATTGCGTGTCAATAAGTACGGGAAGACTGCGCGAGCAGCGTAGAGGGCGGCTGTAGAATGATCTTCATCTTGAGTGTACCAGTCGTATTCTAACTTGGCAAGGGCCGATGGGCTGTCGCGGGTTCCAAGGATGAGATGACGTTCTGCTTCGTACGGTTCTCCTTCTGAGGATTACCATGTTAGTGAAAGTACCTCAGAATTGTCAAGCCATTATCACATACCTTCAGCATATGACTGCCCAGCAACATGATGCAACTCTGGGTCTCCTGCTGGGAACTCTCCAAACCTGCTAGACCACCCAATCATCTCTCCCACAAACTTCTTTTTCGTTGGCTCATCTGCTGGAAAGCC
>Ga0160427_10000364_pt1 | contig 28066 bp, 32 predicted proteins | sample SolpanmetagenomL_FD_108194 | JGI IMG/M metagenome (GOLD analysis project Ga0160427, IMG submission 108194) | Solar panel surface microbial communities from Lawrence Berkeley National Laboratory, California, USA - L | ecosystem: Engineered > Built environment > Solar panel > Unclassified ...
GCTGGGAGGTCATGTACACCATAACGGGATAATGCGCTGAACAATTGATCTTGCTCGATGGTCGACCAGACTGTAGCGCCGATCCGAGTAGTCACAGGGCGGCCTGAAACATCGACTTCGTGGTTTGGTCTTCTTCTGATGATTTCGTTGACATCATCCACCTCAATAGGGTTGTTGATGGATTGTATGTACTCATTGAGCAATTTTCTATAAGCATCTTGTGGCTTATGAGTCACAGGCTTAGGTCTTTCACGCTTCGGTTTTGCTCTAAAGCGACCAGACTTGTACCGATTGCGATTCTTGTGCTTTTTGGACGCGCTGTAGCCAGTCTTAGTGGTAGAGCCTTCCTCTGAAGAGCCGTTAGCAGAACTATCAGATCCTTCGATAGTTTGGTGAATGGTGTCAGAAGGCGATGGAGCAGGGGACAACACGTTGGTATCGTCGAATTTTGCGTCACTCTCTTTTGTGATGTTGCCGTCCACATCAGTATCGTCGACATCCATCACCGTGTCGTCATGGAATGATTCCATATCAAGATCATGGTAGACATTGGATACTTTTTACTTTGTATTGCTGAAGTTATGCAAGGGCTAAAGACGGTATCACAGACTCAGCAATGCACAATGTTCGCAGTCTATATGCTCGTCATGTACGTGAATGGCGAAAAGGTGATTCTTAGAGAATAAATAATGCTTGAAGTTTTGGTTAGAAGCCATGATTATTAATCCTGCTGACTAACGATGGGATTTTACATCGTGCATTGATTGTTGTAGTCGTTGTTGGCAATTGAGTGGTTCGGGATGATTGGAGATTGGTAGGGCAGACGGTCGGCACTACTCACTCAGGACGCAATAAACAGCAAGACGACAGTGAAGAGGTGATTTGTAGATTATATGAGTGATCTCTATCGATTGGTGGACACACAAGCTACGGAGGAACCTTATAACATCTGATGTTATGATATAGGCGACAGAGATCCAGCCACCAATTGCTATAAAGTGGGCTCGAGGGGAGAAGTCAGTTGCTGCTCAAGTAGCGCCACCCGAACCAAGACTCTCATTCGTAATAGCGCTGTTTCGAGCAATACCATCAGCTATTTCCCCTTCAGATCCTCGCCCTCGAGCGAGTAAAAAGATGGGACACTGAAAGACGGCGAGAAAGGCCCAACGGTAGTGGCAGTGAACGAGATCACCAATGCTTGATGTCTGATAGTCCTCATTGGAGTGGAGGAATGGAAAGATGGAGGTTGCAAGAAGAGAGAAAGGATTATATAGTCGAAAGAAGGGTCCACTTAGCGCTAGTCCCAATCGGGCCTAGTCTTCCAGCCCTACACGATTTAGAATCCCTCTGAAACGCTGCTGAAACACTTTTGTGACTTCTACTGGCCAACTTCTCCTCGCATGATGTAGCAGATAACCTTGGAAATCCGAATGATCTAAGAATAGGGGATTACATTATGAATTACTATGGTAAGAGAGTATGACATCTGAAGACTCCATTTTATGGCCAACGTGATAGTCGGCAGTATCAGTCTGTCGCCGAAAATGTTTGGAACAGCTTATAACTCGACAAAAAGCACCCAGCACCAACCAGTATCTCAAAGATGTCTATTGATCTTAGAAAGGCAAATAGCAAGGGAGTACGAGCTCAAGGGTATCAAAAGAAGCAAGCTGAAAAGGATATCGGAAACCAAGGTGTGTGGAGTGTCACAGGCATATTGAATAGAGAATAAGAGAGACAAATTGAAGAGTTCCTAGTCGGTATCTTGCCAGAGTAAGAAGGAAGAAAGGAAGAATAAAACCTATAAATCATACTCGCGAAGAGTGAGGTAAGTACTAGTTCTCGAAGAAAGCCTGTAGAATGCCGAACTGCTTGGAAAATCCCTACTGCTCAACTGTCGAACTATACAAGCCAAATGCTTCATCCGCCTGCTCAGACCAATTCTCCTTCAGATAATGCACAGCATCCGAAGTATGATGCCCTAATCCAAGCTCCTCCATCTTCCTTATTAACTCAAACGCACGCATATCTCTAGCGTCACAACACACCTTGACCATCATAGTCCATGTCCCAAGTCGAGGTTGGTAGCCACCATGCATCATTTCCTCATAATACCTAAAAGCGTCTTCATAGTCCTTTTCCTTCAGACAGGTCAACAATAGCCTGTCGTATGTCAGACGATTCGGTCGGATCTTCAACTCGACCATTTCGGCGGCGAAGAACATTGCCGTCTTTTTGTCGTTGTTGCGGTGACAGCTACGGAAGAGAGTGTTGAAGGTATCGACTGTTGGACCTTGTGTACAGATTCGATGCAGTGATTTGTATGTCGTGATTACGTCTTCGTGCTTGTTGTGTCTGACGAGGCTCGAAAGGATGCAGTTGACGGCTACGGTAGGCACCTGGCGTTCTTCGCAGAGGTCTTTGAGAATTTCGAAGGCTTCGGCAGATCGGTCGGGGTCATCTCTGAGATATAAAAGTAGTGGTGAGAGCGAGGCCATGTTTGGCTTCATGTTGACGGCATGCATGATGCAGACGACTGTGAGGCCTGTTCTGATGTCACCTGCTTGTACTTGCGTTGCGATTAACAGCTCGTAGTGGTGAGGCTTGAATGGAATGCCTCGCTGAGAGAGGATGCGGAAGACATCCGTGGCGATTTGGACATCGCCGGTGCGGGCGCTGACGATTAGTGCTTGAAGGCATTGGCCTGAGGATGGGTTGAGATGGTTTCGCTCGATACGCTGACGCCAGATGAACTGTATTGCATCGTACTGTATAGACGTTGTCAGTGGATAAACCATAGGGATACTCAACACTCAATTCCTTACATGCAACTCGCTGCAAGCATGATCGAAGAAATAAAACCACACACTTGGTGAGATGTTGACTTCCCCTATAGCGACACGATCTTTGACCATTTTCAGAGCTTGGTCGAGCTCGCCGAGGTCGCACAGATGATAAATGAGCATATCTTTGAGCCACTTGGGGGCAGCTCTTTTCATGTTTCGATCACTTTCGAAGAGCTCAAGAGCTTGTTCGATCAATCCTTCGCGAATGTGGCCAGCCATGATATCGTGCATGCCATGAATAGTAATGCTGATCCATCGTTCACGCATTTCACTGGCAATGCGATCCCGAAGCAGACAGTCCGGGTGTACTGCAAGAACCTTGTAGATGTCAGTAGAGCACACAAATTTCATCCATCAGTGAGCTCTCACCTTAAGGACATTGTGATAGCATGCCTCGTCAGGTTCCATCTGCTCATGACGCATTTCTTGGAGTATTCTTTCCACTTCTGCCGCAGACCCCAATTCTGAGTTATGATTCGCTAAGATCAAGGCAGCATAGAGCCGCGTGTTTGGTGCTTCCCCATATCTGCAGATCAGGTGTTCTACTATCTCTTCAACTTCTTGCAGTTTGCCAAGACCTGCTTGTTTTCGTAGTAACGCATAGAGTGCTGGAACAATTTCCTGTTCTGAGGCTCCAGGCGCGAGGTGTCGTATTGGCGCGGGCCTTGAGTATGCGTTGCTAGATACTTGTGGTCGTACTCGGAATGGTGAAATAGCTGCAGATTCGCTGGACTGGTGGCTGACATCTTCAAACGATTTCAAGGCTCCGTGGCTACTGGTATCTTCTTGCGACAGAGCCTTGGTGGTATCTTCCACGGTCTCCTGATTGGAATTGATGTTGACGTCCTCTTGCGGGCGGAATAGTGTCTGAGGTGGCTCGGGCTCTTTCAAAAGACCTGTTTGAGAAGACCTATCATCTTCCTGTCTATTAGTTTCATTTACTCTCTGCGGACTAGGCGCGCTCTTGCGGGCCAGACTACCCCATGTTGGTGGCTGGCTAGGCTGCGAAGAATCCGCTGTCGCACTTGCTGACGAAGTGTTTCGAATTTGTTTCAGGATGAATCTGTCGTATCGTGGATGCCTCACGGTGAGGTCGGAGAGTTGTGCGCAGGCGCGCAACAGGCGGACATGATGAGCAGCATGTCGTAGTCCTCCGAGCGTAAGGTAGTGTGTCATAACATTGCCATGTAGGATGTGGGTGCAGATGGCTTGTGTTTCAGCTGTATGATCCGGAGCTAGTCCCGGCGGAAGGGTATCAAGGGGAGCTCACTGATGCAGGGCGGAGCTTTGACCGGTTTAGGACTAGCGCCGATGTGGACCCTTATTCTAATGCATATAATCTTTCCTTTCCTCCACTCCAACCTCTTAAGTGATTTCGTTCACTCCACCAATTGTTGATGGGCATTATTGTGATGACATGATGAGTGGTAGTTCCCCCATCTTTTCACTCGCTCGAGGGCGAGGATCTGAAGGGGAAACAGCTGTAGTTAAGGGATATAATTATGCACAAGGGTATTAAGATAGCAAACGGCGACTTATTTAGGCTACAGACCTACGTGCTCCAGCAGGTAATACTGCTCAGTATGTGATATCTTGCTCCACCACTTTCGAAGTCGGCGTTTTACGTATCGTGCTGACGGGACATCCATATACACATCCATCGCTATCAAACGTCTCTACCTTTGGATGTAGTTCCCCTTCTCTGGCTGACTTCCGATGTTATTCCGGGGACGAGCTCAAATCTTGTGGCCTCCAGCACTAGGACGGCACTCTTACAGCATTTGGCACTCCAGCCTTGAATCTAGCCCGATCGCTGCAGTGATCAGCGCGCAGCTTCGCTGTACTACGAGCTTCTTCGTCTCTTGCCTTTCTTTCTGCCTTGGTGCATTTCAACCTCATGCTCCACCACGACCTCTGCCTCTGCCATTGCCTCTACCACCTCTTGCGCCACCTCGTCCTCCTCTGTCCCCACGTCCACCATAATCACCACGACCTTGAGCGCCTCCTCTACCACCTCTTGCTCCTGTTGGTTGTGGCTGATTTTTGACAACATCGACAATCTCGTCTGGCACTCGTAGGTATTTGATCTGATTCTGTTTTAGTCCTTGATTTCGAATCGCATCTTGAAAGCCATAACATACGTTGTTTCCTCGTACGTAAACTTCTGGTAGTTGCATGAACTTGTCTCCTTCTGCACTTGTCTGTGTGACTTCGCGTAACGTGAGATTCATCCATGTGTCGCAGTTGATCAGGAAGCCGTTCAGTGTTTCGCCATTCTTGAGCTCGACCATCATGGGGTGACCTTGCGCGGCATTGAGGAGGCCTAAGGGCAGCTTTGTGATTGTTCGTCAGCCCTGTTGCCAGAAAGCATGTTCATTAACGATATTTAGTGAGGTTCTTTGCGCTAAATGGTCTTACCATGATTTGTAGATGTGATTATGCAATGCGAGTAGAGTGTGTGAGGTACTTGGGCGCAGATATCAATGTACGCCTTAGTGCTATGTGATCGAGAAGTTGGTTCTTTGATGTTGTTGATGTTGTCGCAAGAAGACACTCAATTTAGGTGGGGAAACGATCTAGATAGCCGTTTGCATGACGATTTCGCAAAGTCTATTGGAGGTCACTGAAACGCATCTGCGACACAAGCCATATGTTTGACTGCATGACATCCTTCACAATGCTCTCGTTACCATGCAATTCCTCCGCAAGGTCGTCGCAGGACCACGCGCTCGACATGACGACGATATCGACCTTTGCTACGTGACAGACTTCCTGATTGCAACCTCAGGTCCTTCTCACACTTACCCGCAACTCGCCTACCGAACTCCTGTCAATGATCTAGTTTCTTTTCTTGACAAGTATCATGGCTCTGACTGGGCAATATGGGAGTTTCGAGGAGAAGGCACTGGATATCCAGACAATCTCGTCTACGACAGGATTTCTCACTTTCCATGGCCCGACCATCATCCTCCACCTTTCAGACTCATTCCCAAGATAATGTCCAGCATGCACGAATGGTTGCATCCAGCTGGGAAGAACAAAAGAAAGCGCGTTGTTGTTGTACATTGCAAGGCAGGAAAAGGCAGGAGCGGCACGATTGCCTGTTCATATCTGATGAGTGAAGAGGGCTGGACGAAAGAACAAGCGCTGCAGAACTTTACCGAGAAGAGGATGCGGCCAGGATTTGGCGCTGGTGTCAGCATTCCGAGTCAGCTGAGGTACTTGAATTATGTCGAAAGATGGGTAGAAAACGGCAAGACATGTCAGTATAAACAGCTAGAAGCACACAGAGCTGAAACGAGTTCTGACGCTTAGCCAATAGATGTAGAGCAGCAGGCTGAGGTGCTGGAGATCCACATCTGGGGTCTTCGCGATGGTGTGAAGATAACGATAGAAGGCTATGTCGAAGAGAATGAAAATTGGAAGATACAGCCCTCTCATGCTTTCGATGACAAGGAGCGCGATGATTTGGATGAGCACGGAAAGAAATTGCGTTCTAGCAAGAGCTCCACCTCCTCTGGAGGTCTCAATTCTTGCTCTTCTTCACTTCATCATCCGCATCGGACCACGAACACAGGATCGTCCAAAGAGGATTTAGGAGCTAGCACTGCAGACCTTTCACCTTCTTCGTATCCAGCACAACCTGTACAGCCTTCCACAAACGTGATTTTCCGACCTACAAAACCTATTAAGTTATCTACTAACGACATAAATCTTGACGTTGAACATCGCTATGCCGCTCAATATGGCTTATCCATGGTCACAGCTGTAGCTCATGTCTGGTTCAATACCTGGTTCGAGGGTGGCGGACCAGAAAATCACACAAAAGCACGTCTGAGCTCTACAACTAAGGAAGTGCCCGGTACACCGTGGGCAGACAACTCTGGCGTGTTTGAGATTGGATGGGACGCAATGGATGGAGTCAAGGGAAGTAGGAATAAGGGCACCAGAGCCTTTGACAAAGTTGCTGTAGTGTGGAGAGTTTGAGGAAGGAACGCATCCAGAGGAAAGAGCGTATCTGTGGACACGGATTGTCAAGACTTGAACTTCTTGCGACCTCCAACTTCATGTGCTTTATCTAGCGCTATGTTCTCCTCCACCCAAGATGGACGACATTGAGATGAGCGAAGCGACAGATAATGACAGCAACATCATCGACCTGACGAAGGACGTCACACTACTCGATACAGCAGAAGCTCAGCCTGGAGTTGCCGAATCCCAGAAAAGCAACACTAGGCTGTTCTCTTCGAAACCAGCGACTAGTTCCCTCGATATCCTTGCGGCACTCTCCTCGCGTGCCTCAGACGAGCTCAATGTGGCTCAGACTCTGACCTCGTTCACCGAGCTCAATGTGGCTGAAACTCTGGCTTCGATCCCCGAGCGCAATGTGGCTCAAGCTCTGGCAACGATGCAGAAAGCACGACCACTTCCAGGTGATCTCAACATTAACACCGAGCTGGTCACTACTAGTTCTGGTCCAACAGCCACGCCCTCATCTTCCAGCGACGGTGCGTTGACAAGCACCACCAACTCAACTCTTCCATCAAGTATCAGTTCTAGTTCTGCAACCAGTTGGAGATATAGAAGTCCTCTGGAGATCTATGCACCAACAGATCCCAGCACGGCTGCCGTTCTCGCCAACAACTTTCCCGACTGTCCCATGATATGTCTTTGCATGGACTTCGTCCAGGATTTCCCGCCGGCATTCCCGGTAGTCTACTTCCCTAATCTGAGGTATCTCAATTTACGCGCACTCAACCTCGAAGATTTTCAAGAACACCCAGACCTGTCAAGCCTGGCCATCAACAGACTGGACTTCAAGATGAACCGACTTCAGCATGAACTCTTGGCTATTCGAGCCGCGGCCGCTGCTACAAGGTCGCGTCTGATGTATGTTCAGCAGATCGACAAGCTCAATACTTTGCATGGGGCCACTTTGCATCATCATGATGTATGTTCAGGAGGATAGCGTCATCATCATCCTATCATCCAGCACTCGCCACACCGTCAATTTCACTCTACATCCCACACTCCAAATCTTTGCAATGTTTCCAAGCGCTCGCCACACCATCAGATCTTCTCTACATCCCAGCACTCGCCACACCTTCAGTTTCAATCTACACCCCACACTCCAGCTCTTTGTAACGTTTCAATTTAACTGATCCCCCGCCAGCTCCATGCCTTGCAGGAGGCCGCCTTGCATCACCACGGCTCCCAAATTGATCTGACGAAGGAACGAGTTTGCGAGCTACGTCGACACCTCCAGGCCAACAGAGCTATGTTTCGGAGAGACATCATGAAATTGGAGGCTACAGAGACGGAATTGGCAATTGCTGTGGTGCAAAGGACAGAGGAGTTGGAGAAGACGGCAGAAGCGAAACAGCAGAGGCTCAGTAATGTGCCCAGGTTCTCTGGGGCCACATGGAAGCACATTGGACTCACTGATCCAAAGAAGAAGGATAATGCTGGAGAAGGACCAGCACCGAAGTGAAGAGTATGTACATATGTACTATGGTCGTGCATTGTGTAACCCAATCACATGACACTTCATCTTTTCAATTTTGTACCACCGTGTACATTGCTCTCGCATCAGCATGGAATTGTGGACATGTTGTGAGTCCACCTGTGCTCCGACACCATTGTATTCTGCTGATCCTGCCTATGCTACTGTGCTAAGTGATACGCTTTCGCATTCCTGCCTCCCAGCATTCGTCTCTTTGCAAAGACGCTCGAGCGCCACCAATAACGACCAAGTTAGCTTAGGTGATGCCTCGCCGTCAAAGCTCTCACAACCAGACCATCACTCGCCATCAAAGTTCCCGCGACGAAGCCATTGCTCCCCATCAAAGCTTCAACGACCAAGCCATCGTCAGTCTCAACATTGCTCGCCGACTGTTAGTACAACTGCAGGAAGAGCTGCGCTTACGGAATGGAACGATCGATGTTGCTTTGATATCATTCGGTATCTTGGCGACGCAATTTACGGCGATGTCGTCAATGTCAAGAGAACAGGTATGCAACGTGATGTCTCAATTTCACAACGAGGTCTCTCTGCCGAAGGAGGAGGAAGAAGCGAGGCAGCTTCACTTGCATCCTCCCTTATCTCAGTGCTTTGACCATTTCTCTTCACTTCGGCTTGCGCTGGAACAAGACATTGACTGATATAAGCTGCGAAAGATCGAACAGGAGAGCGCATCAATGCAGAAAAACGATGCTTGGGCGGCGATAGAGTCCGATAGGAGACGGGTCGCGGATCTGAGGCAGCTGATTGAGATGTGGACGGCGAGGATTAGGCGCATGGAGTGGGAGGTTGCGCGGCGTGGATCGTCGTGAGATATGTTAAAGACAAAAGCTAAGATGGTTTCCGCAGTACCTGTCTTTGGAAATGCTATTGCTTTGCTTATGTGTTGAGCTTTGAAGTCTTGGAGCGTTCTCGGTCATGCAGATGGCATGGTGGCATATGGCGCAGCCATAGAACAGGCTGTCACTCATCATCGTCATCATCATCAGCGAAATTCGAAAGAGCTCCAGCACTCCCCGCAGCGCCAGATGCTAGCGTGCCATTTGCTTCCATGTCACACCACATTGTTGATTAGGATGATAGCAACGTACAAAAGGCGATAGGTAAGTACATTTGACAAAGCCCTCCAGCACCCGTCACAAATATTTTAGCTGGCGCTTGCGGCTTAGGCCTACCAAGCATCTCGAGGAGAAGCGACGTGAAATATACAAATTTTAGGAGCTGGACACATTGATTAAAGTGCTTCAGCACCATTCACATACCCTTATAACTGTTTAGCTGGCGTTGGCTTACAAGCATCTTGGAGCAGTCGCCTCAAGAGATGCGAAAAGTAAGGAGCTAAGTATACTTGATAAAGTGCTCCAGCACCCTTCACATACTCTTTACAGCTGTTCAGGTAGCGCTGGCTTACAAGTATCTCAGAGCAGTAGCTTCAAGAGATGCGAGAGACAAGGAGCTAAGTATGTCTAACAAAGTGCTCCAGCATCCTTCACGCACCTTTTGTAATTATCTAGCTGGCGCTGGCTTGTAAGCACTTCTGAGGAATAGCATTGAGATATACCAAAGGCAGGAGCAAACTACAATTTGACAAAGCGCTTCAGCACGCTTCACATAGCCTTTACAACTGTTCAGCTAGCGCTGGCTTGCAAGCATCCCGGAGGAGTAGCGTTATGAGATACGGAAGGCAGGGAGCCAAGTATATTTCAGAAAGCGCTTCAACACCCTTCACACATCCCTTATTGTTGTTTCAGCTAGCGATGCTTACCAAGCATCTCGGAGGAGTAGTCTCGAGATATACGAAAGGTAGGAGCTGAATAAATTTGATAAAGCGCACCAGCACGCTTCACATACCCTTGAATGCGGGTTTCAGCGGGCGCCGGCTTCCCAAGCATCTAGGAGGAAGTCTTGAGATATACGAAAGGTAGAAGCTGAATAATTTCAACAAAGAATACCAGCACGCTTCACACACCCTTGAATTCGGACTTCAGCTAGCGCCGCTGCCAAGCATCTCGGAGGGAGTGACGTTAAGATATACAAAAGGCAGGAGCAAAGCACATCTGATTCAGACCCATGTGACTGTTGTCCACCTTGGATTCAGTTCTCTTTCTCATCTTCTTCTTCTTCCTTTCTTCATCATCATTCATCAACATCATCAGGATATCTCATCAATATATCCATTTTTATCATCAACTTATCATCCCAGCACTCGCCACACCATCAGATATACTCGACATCTCACACTCCAGCTCTTTGCAATGGTTGCACCTGATTGTTGGGTTTATGTCACTGGAGGGGTTGCGGTGGCCACCGGGGTCACTTCTGCCATCTGTTCCTTGATACACCTATTACGCGCGGTCCACCGCGATGGCAGAGTGGAGGAGGAGCAAAGGATCGTTGGGCTCGACCATGCCCTCGGTGCAGGTAAGTCCCCAGTCCAAGACAATGCAGTCTTCGACTCGAGATTGACACAATTACAGGCAGCCAATTGTGTCCAGGACCAATCATACACACAAGGTGGCCGTATCCCCTACGCTGCCGTTCGTGTTATGCCAGATCGTCGCGGCATCCCGGAACAGAACGACAAGTATTCAAGCACCATACCCTCTGCATTGAAGACACGTCTCCCGACAACCTCTCATACGGATGCGAAACCTGCCACCAGGTGCTACAAACTGCTGCAGCGTTCCAGCAGCACCAGTCCCACTGCCGGATCCAGCCACAGGATCCTAACATCTCGGAGGTGAAGAGGGTTATCAGACATCAAGCATCAGTGATCTCGTTCACTTCCACGGTAGCCGCTTCACGCCGTCTTTCGTGGTGCTGAGGCTTAGAGCTGAGGTATATCCAATGGCATGATGAGGATTGAGATGAGATTGATGATATGAATGATTGTTGACGGGTATTTTTTTGATGACATGATGTTTGGTGGTCGGCTTCTTTTCTCTTGTACCTAGAAACGTAATGAACAAACGACTTCTCTTCCTCCTTCACCTTTCTTCTTCTTTCGACTCTGTTCTTCTTGCTTGATGCTTGCTGTTATGTGGATGGCGATTACTTACCAGACCATGCTGAATGCATTTCCGCAGAAAATCAAACATGGAACAGGTCGGCATTGGAAACAGTACAAAGAAGCATCGTTCACATATCGTTACAATCATAACACTCTCACATTCTCACCTTATACAACACAGCACCACCCAAAACTGCCATCCCATCCTCCCAGCTCTCCCATCTCCCCAGATCTTACGGCAGCAAACGTGGGTACCTCGTTTGGTGCGTAATAGCCCAACAAAGCTTCCATATCCTTCTCTTCCATCTCACACAGATCTTCCAGCGACCACTTGTCGCACACTTTGATCATCCATTGCATCCTCTTCGGTCCCTCTGAGATATCCGGCGCTACCTTCCTCAGTTTCCTCCTTAATTGTCCCACCTTCACTATTGCTTCTCCAATATTATGTGGTAAACTCTTTGCAATCTGTTTCCGCACAATCGATGCCAGCTTGGGACCATTGCCGTTGGTGGACACCATAATCTGCAGAGGTCCATCACGGTGTACACTACCAAAGTAGAAGTCGCATTCGGGAGGAACATCTGCGATGTTGGCTGGAATACGCTTTTCGTGGCAGAGCTTGTATATCACTGTGCCAGCTGCTGGGTCGTCGATAGCTGTCATGACCATACTGATGTTTGGATCGTCAAGGTCAGACTCGAGGAATTTACGGTCGTGCCATTCTACTGCGCCGATTTCTATTCGGTGGCGGACTTCAGGGTTTAGGCCATCGCTCGGCGAGATGACTGTGACAGCTGCGTTGGCGCAGAGGAGGTTGTAGATACGGCCGGCTGCTACCTGGAATGTTGTGTTAGTGGTCGCACTTTGCATTGTAAGAGGGTTTGGAGGATAGCGTACTTCGCCTCCACCAACTACTAGTACTTTGCGACCTGTGACACCCCTTGAGTATGTGATTCTTCGACTCGAGTATCAGGAACTGTCACCTTTGATTTGCCACTATAATCGTCTTAGCATTTCTTCTCCAGGGTTGAGAGGCACCAACTGACAGCTAGAATGAGGGAGCCATTTGGCTGGACGACTGGAAAGTCATGCATGTTGTTGAGCGCCAGTGTGGACGAGGATGCAACAAATCTGAAACAAATATGCGACAACAAGGTCATGCTGATAAGAGATAAAGAGCTTGGCACTTGGCATTCGTCAACCGCATGGCAAGCACGGACCTCCTTCCCCTCGGTGTCCATCAATCCGACCTGACATGCTCATAAGACACCAACACTTCTTCCTTACGACTCGAGACCACTGCTGATGACTCTGCTATAACCCAAGTCGCCGTCACTGGCGACCTACGCCATGATTGCTCAGGCTCGTCCGTCAACATGGCATCTCCCCTCCCTCCTGCTACACGCGGCCGTATAATAGGCACTCGTCCTCGTCAGACCAGCGATGTCATTCCTGACCACCTACGTCCCAGCCTCATCTCTCCAAGCACCAGCTCCGTCAGCATAAACTCGCAGCTTTCTACCTCCCGCTCATCTGTCGACGAAAACGATATCAGCTCTATTATCACCGCCCAAGCTCGCAGTAGTAAGGACAATGTCGTGGCAGCTTCTGCCAGCACCAGGCTGGTGTGTCCGATATGTACGGACGAGATGTTGACGCTGTTGCAGCTCAACAGGCACATCGATGATCAGCACGGACAACTGGAAGAAAAGGAACAGGAGGAAGTTAAGAGTTGGTTCAAGACACAGATGGTCAAAGCGAAAAAGTTTCAACCACTGGCAGTGATAAATCAGAAATTGAAAGGGCTAGACCACTTTGAATCAAACGAAGAGCTGAAGAGCACTTCAGTCACACCATTGGTTGGAAGCCCTATGAGACCTTCTACGCCAGCTACTGTTTTAACCTCACGGGCTAATTCGGATGATGTGGTCACGAAAGAGCATTGGCAGAAACAAACTGCGAATAACGCTTGCTCAGATCCAATGTGTGGCAGGAAATTAACTGGCGCCAATGGGCATGTCAACTGCAGAAAATGTGGAAAGCTCTTCTGCGAGGAGCATACCATGTACCAGATGAAGCTGTCAAGGTCAGCGCAGCATGAACCAACGAGAGGCTATTGGAGTAGAGTATGCGAGACGTGCTACAAATCAAGAGAAGGGTACAATGATCACACTGGTTTTGAGCGAGATCTCCTCGGAGAGTTTGCCAGTATTCGACGAAAAGCGGTCGATAAGACATATCTGGAAGTCAGCCGATTAGAGAAGAGGTTGACCAAACTAACGCAGATACTGGCGGATCCGGCAATCCATCAGGAGCAAGGAGTGTACAGCTATCTAAAGTCATTCTCTGGAGCACCAACACGGAAACGAATAGCAGAGCAGTCTGTTGTAGACTGGGAGGAAGATTCCAAAGTTCTCAAATGTCCGTTTTGCCAGCAGGAATTTGTAAACTACTCGTTTCGAAGGCATCACTGTCGTCTATGTGGTCGTGTGGTTTGCGCGGATCTCGCTACGGCATGCTCAGGCAAGATCGCTCTCAGCGTCGAAACTTGTAAATGACTGTCTACTCCACTAGTCGAAGATATCGTGCTGACATGAATTTGCAGCAGATAGCGTGACGGAGAAGGGCAACCAGATACCTGTCGACGTCCGAATGTGTCGAGATTGTCAGCATACAGTTTTCAGCAAGAGCGATTTTGCCAGAGAACTGGCGTATGAGCCTGCTGACCAGAGGACATATCAAAACCTGAAACAGTTCGAAAAAGGAATTCGAAATATGCTGCCTCGATTTCAGAAACTGCTCCAAGTTCTTCAGTACGCATGATAGCCGAACAAGCACTTCCGGTATAACCAGCTAATGTACATAGGGATCCTGATACACCTCCGACACAAACGCAACTCACGGATGCTACGAAAGTCCGGAAACGATTAACAGATGCATTCACACAATACTCCATTGCCGCACAACGCTTACGCGACTTACCAACAACATCTCCCACACAAACACAATTGCAAAAGCAGGTCTATGCTCAATCGATGAGCTTTTTACATATACACATGCTTCCGCTGAAATCGCTGCCCAAGATTCTGAAACATGCAACGCCAGACGGTCCCAGCCATCGCTCAACCAGATCAATTGACGGTCATCTAGCTCCTCCGCCCTCCAATCACCGCCGAAGCAGTAGTAGTCCACTCGCAGCTATACGAAGCGAGGCCGCCAGCAGTGAAAGTGCCATGTCGTCACTCGAAGCTGAGGAGAAGGACTTGCGAGAGCGACTCATCGTGCTGGAAGAGCAGAAGTTCATGGTAGGCGAGATGATGGCAGACGCGCAGCGGAGACGAAAGTTCGAAGAGGTGGAAGCGCTGGCCAGGAATGTGGAGGACCTCGAAATCGAAATTGGCCAACTGACGAAGCAAATCGGAAATTTGCACTTTGAAGACGCTTATCTGGGCATCGGATGATATCATGGGAACGACTTCTCTTATACGGTGGATTCTTGGGTTGGGATGGAGTTCATAGGGGTTTGCGGTCACTTGCGAAGAATCGTATGTACGACCAATGTGATGGCATGGATACAATGACGGAGGTAGACAGCGGAATAGACATGAAATTCAGGTCCATCATAACGACCGCAACCTTTGCTGCCAGAACCGCCTCTGGTGTCGGATCAGTTCTTATCATTGCCATGATATTCTCTGCTCTCTTTCATGCTTCTGCCCTGGCAGCACGCACAGTAGCTGCGACACTTGCTCCAGGCCTTCCTGATGGTATATACCATGCATGCACCAACGAACGCGGTCGAGAAGTCCACAACCACCACCAAGACTGTCAACAACAACACCGCTATTCGGTCATGCACGAAGGAGCCACGTTCGCTGAATCCTACCGCTCTGATCTCTTCTCCGCCCTCTCTGCTTTCAGCCTTACTCCTGATGGCATATCTGGCTGTCTGACCCAGCTGGCTGTCTGCTGTGTGACACAATTGGCTTTCTGCTGTCTGGCTTCTGCCGTCTGACACCCTTGGCTTCCTGCTCTCTGACACAATTGCCTTCCTGCTGTCTGACACACCTGGCTTCCTGCTATCTGTCCCAATTGGCTGACTGTAGCAATCGATAATTTTCTACCGGAATAGGGCGTGAATTTGATGGTTCTTGAATACATGTCGTCCGTAGCGTTTTTCGGTGTGCTTCGGTAGATGATAGTTATTCAGGTGACATGTAGTGGAAATTCTATCGATGGCTATGGTGTTGGCTACATGCAGTACACGAGTTGGATTGGACTTTTGTGCGCAAGCCTTGGCACTGTACAAAGCTTGTTGTCGAGATAGGTCAAAGACTTCCGTCTTCGAGTGCCGTCAATCTGCTGCTTTGGCGGTTCATAAGTCATCTATTGCTATGTATTCCTGCAAAGTCATCAGGCTTTTTGTCTATCTGTTGAATTTGTTTTACATTCTTGCCACAAGCTTCTGATGCCGTTACCACTCACGTTTCAGGTCATGCTTACTAAGCCAGAATGGGTCACTGTGGGGCGTCGTTAGGCAGAGCACGTGCGATAAACATATCTCGAACACATCCGAAACACTGCTTTCAATATGACATCTTCTTTGTGTATCCATGCGCTCCTTGCTCTTGTCCTCTTCACTCAAGTTTGTTAATGAGTTTCAATTGAGAGTATGATTTCTACTCAGACAATGTCACAATCTTGAGCTTTACAACATATTTCTGTGCAGCAAGAATACACAATGGGTGTACACGTGTCGAAAGACTCCGCATTAGCACCGATAACCTTGGCAAGCACTTTGATAGGGTTCACATCGTTTGCTTTCACATTGGGCACTTTTATTCGGGTGTTTTGGACGAATATCATGACGGTAATGGATGCGGCTAGGGAGATTCCTGTAAGTCCGTGACAGTTGTTGTTTCGTATATGTTGTGACTGCTTGCTTTGTTCGTTCATGCAGCTCTAGCAGTGTTTCTTGAAAAGGAGATGGGAAAAAATGGTATGGGTTTCCTTCAAACGACGAAGCAAGCGTGAGATTTCATGCAAATGGCTAATCAATTAGTGCTTTGATTTCATAACTTCATTCTCGTTCCACAAATCCCCGTCTCGCTTTGAATCTCTTCACTACGGCCATATTATCCATCGTCCACATGCAAGCCTTGCTGACATACCTCCAGGATATGCTCGGCAACGTGAAGCAAGAGCTCCTCGAAGAGAAGACCCACATCCGCATAGTCCGCCGACGACACCGCAGGCAAGAATCCAGCGATCTCCACCTACGCGTCCTCAACGACGCCGTCCGTAATATGTTCCAAGATTTCAAAAGCATCGAGCGTCGCTTCCTGGTCGAACCACACGAATACTGGGAACCATACAACAGTAAAGACCAATACTACGACGACGAGAAAGGCTGGGGAAGATACGATGGCAGACGGGGTGGGAGATGGGTGAAGGAGAGAGGCTGGACGGATGATGACGATTATCTGAATACGGAATATAAGAGTGTCAATTTGTGGGATAGATTGGTATGGGTGAGGAAGCGAGGACATGTTATTGCTTTGGCGGAGAAGTTGGGGAGAGTGCAGACGAGAAGGATTACGCGACAGACGACTGCAATTGCTGGGTAAGTTGCAGCTCTTTTCTTTTGTTAATGTGATTGCTTCGCTGAGGCTGCAATGAGTTTGAAGGAAACGTGACGCTTTGAGAGGTTGCGTGTGATATCCTTGCTAATTCATGGTCTAAAGCGATACTCGATTCCTCTGCCAGGCTATACAGGATGTCGAGGATAGACTATATGCCATTGAGCAACGACTGTCAACTGTGAAACACTGATTCACTAGTAACATGCAAAACGTATGCATGAGCTTCCAGGCGGCCATCGAGGGGGCCTGCTGCCTCTGCTTCAGTGACTGGTCTCAATTGATGTGGAAACAAAGTCGCACTAAACTCCATTACTCTTCATACATAAGAGAATCGACTCGAGTGTCGGTGTTGGTGTCCTCGATACCAAGATCTTGTTTTGGGAAAACTACCCATACTTGATCTAAATCTTCACCAGCAGTTTCGATCTGGTACTCCTCACATTGTAGCAAACTGAATCTCGTTCTGAGATCTCGATGGAGCCTAGATACAGCTGGGTCCCCTTCAGATCCTCGCCCTCGAGCAAGTAAAAAGATGGGAAAATATCACGGTTAACAGAGCGCAACAGGGGCAATCGAGCCCCACAATCCTCTGGTCGTCCTCTGCTCTGCGGTCACGGTGGACCAAGCGCATCAGGTGAATCAAAGAGCAGGTGAAAGACCCCGCAGCAAGAAACAAGCCATAAACACCGAAGAAGAACATGACCGGAGAAGGCATGCTGGAGTAGTGATGAGTGGAGGAAGGAAAGAGGAGATTATATAGACCAAAAGGAGGGTCCAGTTAGACGCCAGTCCTAATGCGGACTAGGCTCAGCGCTGTGCATCCATGAATACCGCGACCTGTACGCGCCAGAGGAGAATTCAAGAACGGTGGTAGTGATGATGAGGAGGAGGTTGAGCAGGGACAGGGTAACGGAGAAGGAGAAGGGAATGAAGTGATTGTGGAGAAGGAGAAGGGGAAGGAGAAGGAGATGGACACAAGTCGTACCAATGCCCAACTTTGAGCCTTCACATCCTAATTGAAAACAACGTCGCTCCTCCGAGAGACAGAAGCCAGCGCCAGCTGAGGCCGTGTTGTGAAGGGTGCTGGAGCGCTTTGTTGAATGTGTTTAGCTCTTGCCTGCTGTACATCTTACGTCACAAAAATTACTCCGAGTTTTGGGTGATGCTGTATTGTGTAGCTGGAACGCGAGAGTATACTGTACCGATTCGCGAATGATGCTTCTGAGTACTGATTGATTCTTATGGAGTTGTTTCATGTTTAATGCGAAATCTATTACGGAAGGTCGTGAGGATTCTGAAACATGACGTCCTAAGCCAAGCTCCACTAAGTGCGAAGCTTTATGCCAACTTTATTTTCATTTTCTCTTATCTTTGACTATAGATATGCATTGTGAGACAAAAGAGTATTGTAGTGACAAGCCCATCTGTTCGTCTACACTCTCTTGAAAAGTACGAGCTGCTCATACATGATGGTGCAAAGAACAGTCATGAGTCGCATAAGCCAATATGCATCAGAAGTAGAACCTCTACTTCCCACCCAGCGTCATGAAATTCCTTCTGCTATGCCAGCAAAAGAAGTGACAAAGGTGGCTTTGCGTTTGAAATACCAAATCGAGCAAGTAGTGCCGTGCGAGCTGGAAATCATGGATATTGAGAAACCCCACTCGTCCATTATCACCGATAAGGTCATCCAGACTGCGAGAGAGGCTGGTGGTGAAAAGTACAAGTCGTGTGTCGTGTATTGTCTTCTGATTGTGCGGAGTTGGTTCGAAAAACAGTCGAAGCAGGAGTTGTGGGACGATAGATTGTATGATGCTCGCGTTGCTGCTGCAGAGACGATCGCTAAGAGGATGTATGTTGTGATGCGATGTACAGGACTATATATCATGCTAATAATATTACAGCATCGAGAGCGAAGAAGATCAAGATTACTTGATGGAAGCTATTCTGCTCCGTCGATACGCCATCATGGTGAACGGCGAGGAAGACTACACATCCAACGTCATCGAGCGAGCCGTCGACCTCCACTGTCTGACAGTTGTGGGCTCTTCAGGCTATCAGAAAGCCATCATGTACATCTGGCGCGGCTGGCTGATACCTCACACTGCACAACCAGCCCACTTCATTCGCTATGACAAAGTAACGAGTACCAACTTCTGGGACCACTGGAACCCAAGCAGAATGAGAGTGCCAAAGTACCAAAACGTATTGCAAATCCTATTCAGTTTGTTGTTCCTCGTCCTATACACAATCGCGATCAATACGATCAATTCCGAGGGCGATATTGACGCCATTGAGGCCTTACTCTATATTTTTACTGTTGGTTTCGTTACAGATGAGATTGTCAAACTGTGGAAAGCAGGCTACAACTATATCGGTTTCTGGAATGTGTTCAACAACAGTCTGTACGCTTTACTCGCCGCATCCTTCGGGCTTCGCATCGTGGCGTTGAGCCACCACAATCCATCCGAAGAGCGTGCGCACTACAACGTCCTCAGTTACAATTTCCTCGCCTTCAGCGCTCCATTTTTCTGGCTTCGACTTCTGCTCTACCTTGATACGTACCGCTTCTTTGGCGTAAGCAGCCTTCGCCTTCCGCGCAATCTATCTTGCAATACTAACACATCCTCCTAGGCCATGCTCGTAGTAGTCAAAGTAATGATGCGCGAATCTCTGATCTTCTTCGCCCTACTTTCCTTCCTCTTGATCGGCTTCCTCCAAGCCTTCATCGGTCTGGATGATGCAGACTCCGGCAACGACTCCACCGGTTTCATCGTCAAAAACCTGATCAACGTCATCATGACATCCCCAGACTTCGATGGATTCCAAACCTTCTCACACCCTTTCGGCATCGTCCTCTACTACATCTACACCTTCCTCACCATGGTCGTGCTACTCAATATTCTGATCGCGCTATACTCCAGCGCTTATGCCGATGTGACCGAGGATGCGACGGACGAATACATGGCGCTGTTTGCACAAAAGGCGATTCAGTTTATTCGGGCACCAGATGAGAACGTGTTCATTCCGCCGTTCAACCTCATCGAGTTTTTCCTGTGTATACTGCCGTTGAGTTGGTGGATGAACGCGGCGACGTATACATGGTGGAACAATGTAGTGATGGGCGTCATCTACTCGCCCCTTCTTTGCATAACTGCATTCTTGGAAGTGAGGATGGCAAAAAGAGTGACGTTCAATCGAAAAAGAGGCGAGCAGGACGAGGAAACGACCGAAGAATGGGAGGAAATGGGATGGAAGCCGGAGCATGAGGATGAACAGTGGACAAAGAAGGTGGAAAGTACGAAGCCGAATGTAGAGGTTGATGGGACCACTATGGAGGTGAGGGAGTTGAAGAACCAGGTTGCTGAGTTAAAGGAGTTGTTGGAAAGATTGGTGAGTGCGGAGAAGGTGGAGAATGGAGGCCAGGTTTTAGTGGGTGGGAAGGATGTTGATGGGACGGATATTGGTGGCATGGATGCTGAGGTGTAGAATGAGAACATCATAAGGCTCATTTGGGTGCCATGTTTGCCTGGATATGGAGTAGCATCAGCTGAGTAGCCGGCACACTATACATCACATCAAGTACCTGTCACTCAACAAGGAAACCTGGTTATCTGCGCCCCACTGCCTATCCCATACAGCAACCTGGCCCCATGATGCCGTGTACGTCGGGACTCACTTGTATTGGCGTATCGTACATGGCGAAGCAGCTCTCCCTAAGCTGAACAGAAACCTTGACACTTTACTGACAAGCTCGCTTTTCCAATTTGCTAATTTGAGCAGCTGCTCCGTAGGCGTATCAAAAACGGGCACGGGGTCGTCGACGAGAGCTATAATTAGCAAAATTGAATTGTGATATGAACACCCTGAATTCGGGACTCTCTCTCTATCTTTCTCCTCCTTGTCTCCTCATCATCATCATCGATCCTGCCACAGTACTCTCCGCTGTGGTAGCTGCAGCTGATCCCGATGTCTCCTTCAGCTTCCGTCTCAGGATAGGTCGTCGAACTAATCACGCTCGTGTGGCTGCAAGATCTGGATCCTGCCGTGTCGTCTGTGTTGTTTGAATGTTGCAGTTGTTGTGAGTACTTGATGACAGCCTGGGCACTGGTAGAAGCTCTGGATCCTGCAGTGTCGTCTGTGTTGTTTGAATGTTGCAGTCGTTGTGATGTGAGTACTTGATGACAGCTGGGAGCGCGAAACTTTAGTGAGCGGCGGTTCTCCTCACAGCTGTTTCTTCGCGTAGAAATGGCACGCGAATGCTGCAAGACTATCAAACAATACTGATTGAAATTGTACTGCCTCAATTGTGAGCGTTCAACTCGATAGAGCGGCAGTACTCCTCACAGCTGGATCTTGGCGTAGAAATAGCACGTCATAAATCCATGATGATCACTGCCACAATGACAAAGGTGTACGAAGGGACTTGCACTTCTCGAGGTCAATGCTAGCACAAGACAACATTGGAAGATGGAAGAAGAGAAGTCGTTTGCTTAGGTTTCTAGGTACAAAGAAGAGAAGAGGCGCCCACCATGACATCAAAATGATACCCATCAACAATCATTCATATCATCATTTCATCATACCTCTTGCCGCCTCATCATGCCACCACAATATACCTCTACTCAAACCTTAGCACCACGAGAGGCGGTGGGACAACCCCCCAGAGGAAGTCATGGAAACTACTGATGCTTGATTTTAAATAGTCTTCATGACCTCCGCGTCCGAGAGGTCTTGATCCACTTGCACAGGTGTGCATTGTGTCTTGTGCTGCTCAAAGGCGGCGACTCCAGTGATTGCCTCGTGGCAAGGTGTGCATTCGTAGGGGATGGCTTCGTTGGTTTGACTTGGACTGTGTGGTGCTTGAAGACGCTTTTAGCGTCTTTGGTGTGTGCTCGGCCGTAGGAGGAACGACAACGCCACGCAGACGGCCATAGCTACCATCCTGAGTAAGGATGTAATGTAATGTGGAAGTAAATGGCACGGGAGGATCTGGCTGTGAGGAGTGCTGGAGCTCTTTCGAATTTCACGCTGAGAATTGAGACAGTACTATCTCAATCAGTATTGTATAATAATCTTGGCAGCATGTCAGCCTATATCAATAAATGAGGAGTCGGATAGGCTTTGCACAAGATACACTACATATATTGATAGCATGATGATTAGCAGTTGGCGTCCTCTTTGCTTGTACCTAGGAACCTAGCAACGACTTCTCTTGTTCTGCCACCTTTGTTCTTTTTGCTTGATGCTTGCTGTTATGTCGCGAGGTTGCATACCATGCTGAAAAACCCAGCAAGAGACTATTGAAGCACGGTGACAACTTACCTGGTAGATTATGCAGATGTCAACTTAAGAACGTTTTCATTCTCATTTCCTCCTGCTACAACTATTGATCAGGCTCATCCCGATATCCCTCCCTCCTTCCCTCTCTCCCCCTATTCTCGCCTCCACCACCACCAATACCCTCACCCTCGATCACATCTTCCACCTCACTCAATCTCAACGCCTCCCTCACACTCCCAACAAAGTGCCCATCACCACCCACCAACTCAACAATGCCACTACTTCTCAACAGTCTCCAAACCACACCACTACTCCCGCCCGCAACCCTACAGAAGAACACTCTCGAATGGCGATCTCTATACCCTTGCAAAATATCCTTCAACACCTGCACACCCGCGCCATCCAAACTAGTCACGCCACGCACGTCGAAAATGATATTCTTGTTATGATGATCCCGCCGCACTCTTGGCAGTGCAGGATGCGCCTTACTCGTGCCATAGTTCATGAGTTTGTCGAGCCTCGCTTTAAGCTCGCCCGTGTTGGCAAAGGTGAGCGGTTCAGGGATCTTGACAATCAAGCACCCTTCAATGAGCTCGAAGCGTTCCGGGTCGGCTTCAGCGTTTTCAAACGTGTCGGCGGTGCCGCGTTCTCTTCCCAGAATCTGGATGCGCGGGCGTGTGGCGTGGTGGATGACGCGGAGGAGGGAGAAGCCGATGCCGCATGCGATGCCGACTGTGAGGGAGTAGAAGACTGTCGAGGCGAAGACGACGAAAATCAGGGATAATTCCATCCAGCCACGGATCTGCCAGAAGAAGTGGAGGTCGTGTGGCGCCTCTTCGATCAGAGAGTATGCCACAACGGAGATCATGGCGGAGAGGACGCCGCGAGGAATGTAGTAGAACCAGGGCAAGACAAAGAGGATGCAGAGGATGGTGATGAGGGAGAGGAGGATGCTGCTCATTGGCGTTTTGCCACCGGTGGAAGCATTGACTTTGCTGCGGCCGTAGCCACCGAATGCAGGAATTGCCATGAAGACGCCACCTACTATGTTTGCGACACCAAGCGCGATAAGTTCGCGATTGCTGCTGAGATGCATGTTTTGGATGCCGTCTGTTGGTGCACCACCGAGAGACTTTGCGGCCACGGAGGATTCGAAGAAGCCTAGGAGGGCGATGACGAAGGAGGTGCTTAAAGCGGAGTCGATGTGCTTGAGGTTGGAGAAGTTGAAAGGATTGGTGGCGGGGAAGGGATGACCTGAGGCAGATTGGACGTCGCCGAGGATGGGAAGACCTTGTTGGTCCCAGTGGAGACGCCAGCAGAGGAGTGTAGTAGAGACGACGAAGAGGAAACGATCGGGAAAGTAGGCGGCGTTTGGGTAACGTGGTTGTAGTCGTTTCTTGATCTCACTGGGAAGGATGATTGTTAGTGGCAAGACATTGATCGCATCCCAATTCTTCCGCAGCCCATCTTTTCATCAATCAACTGTACAACTCAGAGACTCAACCGTCGTGGAGGGTGGTGGAGTATCTTTTGATTGTGAAGTCATACACTCGCGAGACATCCGCAAACGAGAGATTTTGAAAACTCACCGACAAACAAGAATGACCGCAAAACTGCCCAAAGAAACTCCTGCCGTTAACGCATGGGCTTTGTCAACGTTTCGAACAAGAAACATGAGCTTATCAATACAGCTACCATGCGCCACTCCTCCCGTTTCGGCCGCCAGATGACTCAAGCCGAGTTCAGGTATAAGCTGATCGATTAAGATGACAATCCCAATAGCACTGATGAAGCCGCGCAGAAACGGTCTGCTCAGCACGTTATCAAGAAAGCCCAGTCTCGCACCTCCAGCAATCAAGAGAATGGCTCCAGCCACACCTGTGACTACTCCAGCGATTTGAGCATTGAGCATGTCTTGTCCTTCATGAGATCTACCTCTCGATATACTATCGCGAACCACGTTTCCAGTGAGTAGTGATCCTGCAGCTTCTGGTCCTACAACCATTTGAGGACATGTTCCAAGAAGGGCGTATATGATCGGGTTGATTGCAAAGGCGTATAGACCATTGATGGCTGGGATATGTGCAAGGTTTGAGGCGTAAGAGAGTGACATAGGAATGTAGAAGGATGCCATGGTAAGCGCCGCTATCAGATCGCCAGTGAAGAAGCGCCATTCGTATTGTCGAAACCAGTTGAGAAATGGTATATAATAGGTCAGATACCTAGATGGCACTTCTTATTAGTCTGGTAGCCACGATAGCTTCATTTGCTCAGCATACATTAACCTGGGATGCTCCACGCCATTCTTCTGAGCCAGCCAGCCCGTCATGGTCTTCTTGCCTGACGAGAACAGCCCATCATTAATAGCCGAAGGTATTCCATCCTCAACACCCGATGTTGCTGGAGCATTAATACCATAGAATCCGCCATACCCTGGCGTTGCCGGATATGAATGATAACCCAATGGTGTCGCTGGTCCTTCAGGGCTCGTCTCGCCCGACGACCCTTGTGATTCTCCTCCTGACACACGATCTATTGCAGCGTGATTTGGTCTACTGTCTGGCAAGAAAGCATTTCCTCCTTCTGCTGCGCTGGTGATTGTTCCTGAACCGACATTGTCTACGTATCCACCAAAGTAGTCCAAGGGTTCTGAGAAGTGTGATGGGCTGGTGGATAGAGGTTTTGGGGTGTCCGGAGGGTATTCGAATTGGCGGAGGTGAGAGGGGTTGGCGGGAGCATAGTCTTTCTTGGTTGGACTGTCTCCGTTGGTGGGAGACGCTGAACGGGTGTTTCTTCTACTCATGATGCAGGCAATGTATACAGCTTGGGCAGGGATATGATGCGCCAATTGTTCTTAGGAAGCTTGTCGTTATCGTTCGTGCGTCGGACACATCGGGGGGAAGGTGGTGACGTTAAGCGGCGGGTGCAGGTAGGATGATGGTGCACAAGAGGAAGATAGGGTTGCACTAAAACAGTTGAAGTATACAACGGTGACAATGACAGTGCAAAGTTTGGCGTCATCGCCGAGAGCCGAGCTTTGCGGCTCAAGCGCAGAGGCCGGAGTACACGTACCTACCGAAGTGCTTCCGACTCTGGCGTCGGAGGATGAACGGATGGTCAAGACTTGGCATTTCCATCAACCTTAAAGCTTGTCTGCTGCCTCGATGCTCGCAAATCGTAGTCAATTCTGTGCACTTTCCTATGTTTTCATCATTGCATATATGTCCAGCATGGAGTGAACACTGTGCATCAACTCCAAGCTGAGTCCAAAGTAGCGGAACAACCACTGCCTCCTGCACCACCATCACTGTCTAAACTTGGCTGGCGTCTCCGTCTAATCAAAAGTCTGTAAATACTCTTCTGCCGTCTGCAAAAGACGCATACCAAAAACTATCATGTTGGCAATATCGCCAGCAACGACAGCCTCTCCATCTGAGGAGGTGCCACCACCTCCTCTTCCAGCACCTCGTGTACCTCCCAGTCGCAGACGAGACAAACCTCAACTATCATGTAATCTCTGCAGGAAAAGGAAGCTAAAGTGTGATCGTGGACAACCATGCTCAACTTGTGCTCATCGAGGACTTTCATTATCGTGTACTTACTCGGACAACTCACACGTTTCTCAGCCTGCACAAAGGGCAAAGCAAGCGCCAGCTCAACAGATACCAAGTGCAACTACTGCAACTACCATGCAAAACCGGATCGGCCAGCTGGAGAAGCTTGTTGTTGAGCTTATGAGCAATATGCAGAATCCAGGAACTTCACCGCCGAACGGCATAGCCAGCGTGGACAGTTCGAATCTGGATTCTGATTATAGCCTTGTCGACTACATACAGGATCCTTCTCAACTCGACGACAGATTTGGCCGCATAAGTTTAGGGACATCAGGCACGAAATATGTCGAAAATGATCACTGGAGCTCTATCCTCGATGGTGTATGTGTATATACTTCCTCGATGTGCCTATGTTATTGCTAATTGCCAATGTGTAGATTGCCGAACTCAAAGAGTACTTTGAAAACTCTGATGAGCCAGAGCCTCCGCGCTGGGGCAATATCGAAGACGTACCGGGACCTTCCGTCATATTCGGCAAATATAAGCACGCGACCAAGCAAGACATTCTGGCAAGCCTTCCTTCGAAGCTGGTTACTGATCGTGTCATTGCAAACTTCTTCGCAACAGTAGAATATGGACCTGGTAAGGCCGTGCCGTCGAATAGCATATTCGAAACGTTCAATAACAAATGTAGCAGTGATCATTCACGGTCCTACGTTCCTGAAAGAGGTGTGACTTCTGCCACATTGTTTGATTCTAGAGAATGTGTAGCTGACTTCGATTCCTTAGTACGAACGATTCTGGGCCAAGCCAGCCAATGTGTCACTTATGTGGTTGTCTATACTCTTCTCCATGATGTGCATAAGTTATCAGCTTCAAATCCTTATCACAGCTGCGAATGGTCAGCCACCAGATGAATATTTGAATCTAGAGCTCCAACGTCAAGTCCAGGTATGCAGAGAGAGTTCAACGCAGGCATTAGTACTCGGGCACTTTACCGACTGCGCTCCTTACACCGTGGAAGCTTTGCTTTTACATTCGTACATTGAGTACTTTGCAGCGGTGGACACTGTGATCGGACCATGGGCTTTCTTTGCTTTCGTCATTCGAATCGCATTGAGGATGGGATACCACAGAGACGGGTCACATTCAGATCAGATTACAGTCTATCAAGCGGAGATGCGCCGGCGAGTATGGACGATCATTACGCAGATGGACACCATGATGTCCAGCCAGATAGGACTGCCCAGAATGATCAAAGAGACAATGGCGGATACGAAAGAGCCTTCCAACTTACTGGACGAGGACCTCTACGAAGAGATGATAATGCTCCCGCCACCTCGTCCAGCGCCAGTAGTTGCCCGAGTGTATGGAGCAGTAGCAAAGAATCGCCTGCTCACCGTGCAATGTATGATCTCGGAGATAACGAGCTCGCCATGGCCATCCTCATATGGCGAGGTGATGAAGCTCGACAAACTGCTGCGAGACACATATGCTGGTTTTCCTCCAGCACTACATGTCAAGCCACTGGATCGATGCATGTTTGACGACGCTGGCGATATAGTCAGAAGAGGCTTACTAAAGCTTGTATACTGGAAATTGACAGTCTTGCTTCATCGACGATATCTTCTTCAAGCGCGTACAGACAGCCGGTTTGCCTACTCTCGGAAGATGTGCCTGGATGCCGCTCTGGAAACACTGCTCATGCAGCAAATGCTCGACCAAGAGACGCATCCTGGTGGGCGTATGTATCAAGATCGATGGAAGCTGTCGTCGCCATTAATCAAGCAGGAGTTCCTCTTGGCGACAACCGTACTCTGTCTAGATGTCGATCAGGATCTCAAGCTTGAAACAACATCTGGGAAACAGCACTTGGTGGATTTGGAAGCGAGAGATCGTGCGCTGAAGGTGCTGCAAATGTCGTTGGGCATATGGAGCGATCGATTCTACAGAGCCACGTCGGAAGAGGCGAAGAAGGCTATTGCTGCTATTACCCTGGTTTTGACGAAGGCTGGCAAGATTACGACGACTTCGGAGAGCGCATTATTGGGGTCGAAAGTATCAGCAGGCCAAAACGAAACGAATCAGGCTACGACTGTAGCATCTTCTGCTGATACTGCTATTTATGCGACGCCGGAAGCACCAGACTTTAGTGCTTTCAATGATCTGAACGTAGATTTTAATATGGTGAGAAGAATCCTGGCACA
>Ga0160427_10000365_pt1 | contig 28056 bp, 16 predicted proteins | sample SolpanmetagenomL_FD_108194 | JGI IMG/M metagenome (GOLD analysis project Ga0160427, IMG submission 108194) | Solar panel surface microbial communities from Lawrence Berkeley National Laboratory, California, USA - L | ecosystem: Engineered > Built environment > Solar panel > Unclassified ...
ATTCATTGAGCGCCCCGTGCTCTCGACCGTTATCTCGGTCATTATCGTGCTGCTGGGCATCCTGGGGCTGCTGTCGCTGCCCATTGCGCAGTACCCCGATATTTCGCCGCCCACGGTGCAGGTGTCGGCCAGCTACGCGGGCGCCAACGCCGATGTGGTGCTCAAGAGCGTGCTGGTGCCGCTGGAAGAGCAGATAAACGGCGTGGAGGGCATGACCTACATGACGTCCTCGGCCACCAACACTGGCTCGGGCAGCATTCAGGTGTATTTCAACGTGGGCACCGACCCCGACCAGGCGGCCGTGGACGTGCAAAACCGGGTGGCCAGCGCCACCAGCCTGCTGCCGCAAGAGGTGACCCAGGCCGGCGTAACGGTGCGCAAGCAGCAGAGCAGCAACCTGTTGATTTTTGCACTCTACAGCGACAACCCGGCCTACGACCAGACGTTTCTACAGAACTACGCCCTCATCAACATCACCCCGCAGTTGCAACGGGTAAATGGCGTGGGCGCCGCCAACGCCTTCGGCTCGCGCAACTACGCCATGCGCGTGTGGCTCAAGCCCGACGTGATGGCCATCTACGGCCTCACGCCGGCCGACGTCACGGCCGCCCTGGCCGACCAGAACGTGGAGGCCGCGCCTGGGCAGTTTGGCCAAAACAGCGACCAGAGCTTTCAGTACGTCATCAAGTACACCGGCAAGCTGGTCACGACCGAGCAGTTTGGCAACATCGTGCTCAAGGGCACCGCCCAGGGCCAGCTACTGCACCTGCGAGACGTGGCCCGCATTGAGCTGGGCGCCCAGGACTACGCCAGCAACAGCACCACGTTTGGCAAGCCGTCGGTGGGTATTTCGGTGAACCAGACGCCGGGCTCCAACGCCCGCGATGTTATTCAGAAGTCGCTGGCGGTGCTGGCGGAGGCCGAAAAGTCATTTCCGGCCGGCATCCACTATACTAACCTGGTGAACATCAACGACTTCCTGGATGCTTCTATTGACAAGGTAATTCACACGCTGGTTGAGTGCTTCGCGCTGGTGTTCCTGGTAATTTTTATCTTTTTGCAGGATTTTCGCTCCACCATCATCCACGGCGTGTCGGTGCCGGTATCGATTATCGGCACGTTTTTCTTTCTTAAGCTCTTCGGCTACAGTATCAACCTACTCACGCTCTTTGCCCTGGTGCTGGCCATCGGCATCGTGGTAGACGATGCCATTGTGGTGGTCGAGGCCGTGCATGCCAAGCTCGAAAGCGGCTACACGTCGCCACGCAAGGCGGCCATCGATGCCATGAGCGAGATAACGGGTGCCATTGTGAGCATCACGCTGGTGATGGCGGCGGTGTTCTTGCCGGTCACGTTTATCACCGGTTCGGTGGGTGTGTTTTATAAGCAATTCGGGATAACGCTGGCCATCGCCATTCTCATTTCGGCCGTCAACGCCCTTACGCTCTGCCCGGCCCTGGCCGCCCTTTTCCTGCTGCCGCCGCACCACGAAGAAGACAAGAGAGCGGAGAAGAAAACGCTTATGCAGCGTTTCGGCGTGTCTTTCAATGCTGCCTACGATGCGCTGGTGGCCAAGTACACCCGCGCCGTGCAGTTTCTCATGGGCCGCAAGTGGCTGGCGCTGGCGGGCGTGGCCGGCTTCGCAGGCTTCCTGTACTTTTTGATGACGAGCACCCCGAGCAGCTTCGTGCCCAACGAGGACATGGGTACCATTTTCGTGAACGTGAGCCTGCCCCCGGCCTCCACGCTGGAGCGCACCACGGCCGTTAACAACGAGGTCGATAGCCTGATTCGGAAGATTCCGGCGGTGCAGGGTACGTTGCGCATTACGGGCCAGAACTTTCTGGCCGGCCAGGGCAGCGCCTACGGCATGGTTATCGTGCGCCTCAAGCCCTGGGACAAGCGCAAGGACATGAACAACGAGGCGGTTATCAAGAAGATAACGCAGCTGACCTCGCACATCCGGGCCGGCGACATTCGTAGCAACTCGCAGCCCACCATCACGGGCTTTGGCCAAACCGGCGGCTTCACGTTTCAGCTCCAAGACCGGGGCGGGCACACCACAGCCGAGTTTTATAAGGTAGCCCAGGATTTTCTGGCGGCCCTCAGCCAACGGCCCGAAATTCAGTTTGCCACCACGGCTTTCAATCCCGGCTTTCCGCAGTATCAACTCGCGGTAAACGTGGCGAAGGTGAAGGAAGCCGGCCTCACCGAAAAGGACATTCTCAATGCCATGCAGGTCTACTACGGCGGCTCCTACGCGTCCAACTTCAACCAGTTTGGCAAGCAGTACCGAGTGATGGTGCAGGCCGATACTTCCTACCGGGCCAGCCCCGAGGGCCTGAGCAAGATATTCGTGCGCAACGCCAGCGGGGCTATGGCGCCCATCACCGAGTTTGTGACCCTGACGCGGGTGTTCGGCCCCGAAAGCCTGGCGCGCTTCAACTTGTTTACCGCTATCTCGGTCAACGGCTCGCCTAAGGAGGGCGTCAGCTCGGGGCAGGCGCTGGTGGCCATTCAGGAGGTAGCCGCTCAGAAGCTGCCGGCCGGCTACGGCTTCGAGTTTTCGGGCCTCAGCCGCGAAGAGAACGGCAGCGGGCGGCAGTCGCTCTACATTTTTGCCTTGTCGCTGGTGTTTGTGTACCTGCTGCTGAGCGCGCAGTATGAGAGCTACATTTTGCCGTTTGCGGTGCTACTCTCCATCCCGATTGGTCTGAGCGGCACCTACTTATTTGCCAAGCTGTTTGGGGTCGATAACAGCATCTATCTCCAGATTTCGGTGATTATGCTCATTGGCCTGCTGGCGAAGAACGCGATTCTGATTATCGAATTCTCGCTGGCCCGCCGCCGCGACCACGGCCTGAGCATCGTGGATGCGGCGCTCGAAGGTGCCAAAGCCCGCCTGCGGCCGATTCTGATGACCTCATTCGCCTTCGTCTTTGGCCTGATGCCGCTGCTGTTTGCCAGCGGGGCGGGCGCCAATGGCAACAAGGCCATCGGGGCGGGCGCCATCGGCGGTATGCTGTTTGGCACACTAGTCGGGGTGTTTTTCATCCCCGTGCTCTTTACCATCTTTGAAGGCTTGCAGGAGCGCATCAGCGGCCCGCCCAAAACCAAGCAGCAGCTCGAAGAAGAGGAAGCCGGCGGCGGCCCGCCCGCGCCCGCCGAGGGCGACAAAAAGCCCGCCGACCAGCGGCCCGAGGCCGCGCCGGCCGGGCAGCCCGCCCTGGCGTAGGGCTGACCCCGCCTCGCTACTCACCTTCCTCCCCCGCTACCGCGTACAAGGCAGTAACTGACTTATAATGAGTACCCGTAAATTAGTTTGGCTCGCTCCTATCCTGCTCGTGGCGGCGAGCGGCTGCGGCATTCTGCACCCCTATGGCCGGCCCGACACGGCCACCACCGGCCTCTACCGCGACGCGGCCACCACCGATACTACTACCCTAGCCAGCCGCCCCTGGCAGCAGCTTTTCACCGACCCCTTGCTGCAAAAGCTCATCACGGAGGGCTTAGCCAACAACCGTAACCTGCAAGTGGCCGACGCCCGCATTGCGCAGGCGCAGGCGCTGCTAGCTCAAAGCCGGGCGGCCTTCCTGCCCAGCCTGACCGGGCGGGCCACCACCACCCTCTCGCGGGTGGGTGGCGCTTTTGTAAGCACCGGCACAAGCGGCAGCACTACCACCACGGGCGGCACTACTACCGGTGGGGGCACTACTACGGGCGGCGGCGGTACTACCACCGGTGGCGGGGGCACTACCACGGGCGGCGGGGGCACCACTACGGGCGGGGGCGGCACTACTACCGGCGGGGGCACCACCACGGGCGGCACCACCGGCACGGGCACCACTACCACTGACCAGTCGAGCATCGTGACGGGGGGCGCCGCCCACCAGTACCTGCTGGGCCTGAGCAGCAGCTGGGAGGCCGATGTGTGGGGCAAGCTGCGCAGCACCAAGCGCGCCTACGCCGCCTCAGTGCTCCAAAGTGAAGCCTACCGGCGCGTGGTGCAAACGCAGCTCATCGCCGACATTGCCGATAACTACTACTCGCTGCTGGCCCTCGATGCGCAGCTGGCCATCACGCAGCAAACGGTGCAAAATCGCATCAAGGACGTGGAGGTGATGAAGCTACTGCTCGAAGGCGACGTGGTAACCGGCGCCGCCGTGGTGCAGAGCGAAGCGCAGCGCTACGCCGCCGAAGTGACCATCCCCGACTTGCAGCGCAGCACCCGCGAGGCCGAAAACCTGCTGGCCACCCTGCTCGGCCGCACACCCGGCCCCATTGAGCGCGGCACGCTGGCCGCCCAAGATGCCCCGCCCGCCCTGCTCACCGGCGTGCCCGGCCAGCTGCTGCGCAACCGCCCCGATGTGCAGCAGGCCGAATACGCCTTCGAATCGACCTACGAGCAAACCAACGCGGCGCGCACCTATTTCTACCCCAGCTTTACGGTCACGGCCAACGGTGGCCTTACCAGCACCACCCTTGAGCGCTTGTTTTCGCCCACCGCCATCTTCGCCAGCGTGGTGGGCGGGTTGGCTCAGCCGGTGTTCAACCAAGGCATCAACCGCCTGCGGCTGGCCCGCTCGCAGGCCTTGCAGCAGGAATACCTCTACACCTACCAGCAAACGATGTTCGTGGCTGGCCAGGAGGTCAGCAACGCGCTGTTTTCCTACCAGAGCGCCACCGAAAAAGCTACCATCCGCGCCCGCCAGCTCGACGCCCTCAACAAAGCCGTGGACTATACCCACGAGCTGCTGCGCGCCGGCTTCGCCAATTACACCGAGGTGCTCACGGCTCAGCAAAGCCTGCTGCAAGCCCAGCTCAACGGCGTGAATGACCAGTTGCAGCAGCGCCAGGCCGTGACCGACCTCTACCACGCGCTGGGCGGCGGCTGGCGGTAATATAAAGGTAGGCTACTGGCGCACGAGTTTGAGCGTTTGCTGCTGCCCGCCCTGGCGCACGTGCAGCAGGTACACCCCGGTGGCCAGCTGGCTGGCCCCAGCCAGCGGCAGGGTGCTGGCACCGACACTCACTGCCAGCTGCTGCTCGCTTAGCTGCTGCCCCAGCACATTGGTAAGCACGAGCGTGGCCAGCCCCGCCTGGTCGGTGCGCAGGGCCAGCGTTACCTCGCTTGCTGGCGCGCTTGGGTTAGGATACACCTGCACCAGCAGCCCGGCGGCCAGCGGCACGGCCACGGTGCGCACCGGCGAGTAGGTAGCCGTACCGTCGGTATCGACCTGGCGCAGGCGGTAGTATACCTGCCCTACGGCGTAGCGGGCCAGGTTTTGGTCGGTAAACTGGTAGCCGTGGGCCTGCGTGCTGGTGCCCGCGCCCGCCACTTGCCCCAGCGCCTGAAAGTGGAGGCCATCGGCTGAGCTTTCAACCACAAAATGGTCGTTGTTCAACTCCGAGGCCGTTTGCCACTGCAAGAGGCCATCGGCCCCTAGCCGCTGGGCCGTAAAGGCCACCAGCGTGACGGGCAGCGGCTGGCTGGCGTTGCTGACGGTGAGTACCCCAAGCTGCGTCACGTTGGCCGTAAACGAGCGGGCGCTGGCGCTGGCCGGCACGCCCTGCGGCGCCCAGGGGCCGCTGGCCGCATCGGCGCGCCAAAGCTGGGCGGGCGTGTTGATATTGAAGCCGTTGTCGTCGTCGCTCACCCAACTCACGGTTACGGAGGCGGGCGCCGTGGCGCTGGGCGCCTGGGCCGCCGCCACCTGCCACACCCGGTCGATGCCCTTGGTAGTGCCGCCCACGTTGGTGCCGTAGCTGAGGCCGGGCGTTTGCAGGCCCGCCGTGCGCGTGACGGTGACGGGGCCGAGGCTCTGGCCATTCGGATTGAGCACCAGGCCATTCGTGAAATCGACCGAGCCGGTGCTGGCGCTCACGGCGGCGCGCGTCACGGCCAGGCGACCCTGCACGTAGCGGCCGGCCTGCTCGCCCACTACGCTGGCCCCGCTGGGCAGGCTCAGGGTGTAGAGCGGGGCCCCCGTGCCGGTGGCCTGGGTGCGCACCAGCCCCCCAGTGAGCGTGAGCAGGCTGCTTACCGTCAGGTCGTTGCTGATAAACAGGCGGTTGCTGCCCGCCGCGCCGGTGTTGCTGAGCGTGAGGCTAGCCACGGTGGCCGCGCCGGGCGCAAAGGTCTGGTCCTGGGCCCCGCTGAAGAGCAGCGTGCCGGGGCTGGCCAGGGTGCCGGCGTTGGTGAGGTCGCCGGTGAGCTGCACCGTGCCGGCGTTGGTGAGGGTAGCGCCGGCCGCATTTTGCACCGTGCCCCCCACGTAGAGCGTGGTGCCAGCTTGCACCGTGAGGGTGACCCCGTCGTTGGTGAGCGTTTGGGCGGCGCCGGCCAGCGGGGCCAAACTCAGCAACGCCACCCAACAGCGGCCGGAAAAGGTATCGAGAAGAAGCATGAATTCAGAAGAAATGAGTGGAAAAAACGCACGTGCCCAGGCTAACGCACCCTGGCTATATTAAACGTTATGGCCGTTTTTTCGTGGGCTAGGCCGACCGCTCCCGAGGATGGGTTGCCGGCTGATGCGGAGGCGACGGGCCAGCCGCCCACAGCCGCCTTTCAGGTGCCGCGTCCCCAAGCCAAACAGTCTCCTCCCAGGCGCAGGCCAGCCTGCGGCCTCCCGGGAAGGAGCCGCTGCCCACGGCAAACGGGCAGCGGCCAGCTTACGAAGTGTAGGCTAAGGCCCTGCCGATGGCGGAATAAGGATAAGCGTACCAAAGGTGGGACTAGCCCCGGCTCACCGGATGCGGGCGCAGTTGCAGTAAATGCGCACAGCGCGGTCGCTGCTGCTGGTATTGGTGACCCGAAGTACCCAGCCAGAGGTGGGGTTATCGGGGTCAGGACCGGAATAATTGACTACAATGTCCTGTTGGGCGATGTTGAAGTCGCGGTGGCCCCCGCCGCCGGTCAGGAGGTACGTGCCGGCCGGGCAGGAAATAACGCGCTGGCCATACTTACCGCCGCCCAGGGTGGAGTCAAGGAAATTGGATACCAGGCCGATGCCCACGCTGCCCGCCACATCGAGGTTGCCGGCCAGGGTGGTGTTGCCGGTCACGCCGAGGGTGCCGGCTACGGCGACGTTGCGGGCCAGGGCGGCGTCGCCGTTGGCGCTCAGCGTGAGGGCATCGACCAGGGTAGTGCCGTTAGTAGTGCGCAGCGTGAGGCCAAGACTGGTGCTGCTGGTAGGGTTGGGTACGCGGGCCTGCACATAGGCTGTACCGCTGGTGCCGCTGTAAGGAGCCAGGAACAGGTGGCCGGGCAGGTAAGTAGTTTGGGCGGAGCCGTTATCGGGGTTAGCCACGAGATAGGTGTCGCCACTAGCCACGTCGAGCTGGCCACGCGGAGCGGTGGTACCGATGCCCACGCGCACGGCATTGGTGCCGGTGCCGCCCAGTACAAGGCTGTTGTTCTGGCTTACCTGGGCTTTGTAGCCGAAGGCGGCGGCGTTGGTGAGGGCGCCGGTGGTGGGACCGCTACCGAAGCCCACGGCCGTGTTGTTGGAGCCGGTGGTATTGCTCAGGCCACCCTGGTAGCCGATAAAGGTATTCTGGCCGCCAGTAGTGTTTTGCCCCGCCTGGTAGCCCACGAGAAAGTTGACGCCGGGGGCGTTCTGGCCCAGGTTCAGGCCGCCGTCGGCGCGCACGCCCAGGCCCACGGCGCTGCCCAGGTCGGCGCCGGTGCCGGTGAGGGCGTTGCTAGTCAGATTAAGGCTTTGGGTAGCAGTGTGGTTGCCCAGGTTGTCGCCGGGCACATTCACGAAGTGGCTGGCATCCAAGACGGGCGCCGGCAGGGGGCCGATGGCCGGCGTCAGCAGCACGTAGCCATTACCGGCCTGCACGCCCTGGGTGTGCACCACGCCACTGGTGCCGGGGCCCACAAACGAAGAGCCGCCCCCCCCGCCTGTGCCACCGCCGCCGCTGCCGCCGCCAAAATAGCCGCCCCCGCCCCCACCGGAGTAGTAGCCGCCATCGCCGCCTACGTTGGCGGTGCCTGCGGTGCCGGGCGGGCTGCCGGTGCCGCCTGCCCCCGCGCTGCTTTGGCTACCGCCCTGGCCGCCGGTGCTCCCATAGGGGTCGTTTATGGCCGTGCAGGCCGTGAGGCCCCCACCGCAGGCCCCGCCGCTGTTATTGCCGGCGCCCCCACCGCCGCCAGCCACCAGCACCCGGTTGGCCAGGCTGGCGCCACCCTGGCGCAGGTCACTGGCTCCGCCGCCGCCGCCGCCGCTACCCTGGTACGTGCTGCCGCCGCCGCCATTATACCCCGGCGTAGCAACAGTACCCGCCCCCGCTACGCAGATGGTGAGCACTTCGCCGGGCATAACGACCAGCGTGGCTTGCACCCGCCCGCCCAGGCCGCCTGGGTTGCGATATTTATCAACGCCCCCCGCGCCCCCGGCCATGTCTACGGTCAGGCTGCGCACTCCGGCGGGTACGGTGTAGGTCTGGGGCGCCCCGGTGTAGGCAAAGGCCACCGGGCCCCGGTCCGAATTGTCGATGAGGTAGGCCCCCCAACTAGTGCCGTTCCAGACGTTGAGCTGGTTGGTATCAGTGTTGTAGATGGTGAGGCCGGGCGCGGGGCTGGCAATGGCATCGCGCTGGGCCAGGCTCAGGCGCGGGGGCAAAAAGCCCTTGGGGGCGGTGGGCGCGTCGGGGTGCAGGTCGAGCACGGCCGAGGCATCGGGCGCGCCCGCCGTGCCGATGCGCACGCCACCGGTCTGGGCCCGGGTAGCCAGGGGGCCCAGCAGTAGGGCGGGCACTAGCAGGAATAGCGTATTTTTCATATTGACAAGAAGAAGGGTAAGGCTGGTGCGTAGGGCGCGCTAGGGCAAAAACAGGCTAAAGCTGAAGCCCCGGTCGGCAGGAGCAGCGGCCGTATTGAAGGTGTACACATCGAGCGTGCCCGTGCCCACCGTGTAGCTAATGAGGCCCGGCGCCGTGCCGAAAAGCGTAGTCGTGACTGCCGCCGCGCTCAGGCTGGTCGTACTTAGGCTGCCGCTGAAGGTGAGGCGGTAGGCCCCGGCGGCCACCCCCGGCACCCGGCCCACGGTGAAGTTGTCGGTGGAGCCAAACACGCTGGGGCCGCTGCCAACCGAGCCGTAGGCGGCCGGCAGCAGGTTGTGGGCGCCCGTGGCGGGCGTGCGCACGGCCGTGGCGCGGGCCACGCCGTTCACATCGAGCCGGGTGGCGGGGGCCGTGGTGCCCGTGCCGATGCCCACGTTGCCGGTCGCCGCCACTACCAGGTCGGGGCTGCTAGGGTCGCCGTCGCCGCTGAGTTGCACCGACGTGCCCCCGCGCAGTTCCAGCGCCCCGGCCCGGAAACCGGTGTAGTCGGTGCCGATGTAGTCGACGATAGCCTGGCCTGCGTTGGTTTTAATAAACTGTAGATGCGGGCCCACCGAGCCGCTTTCGAGCCTAGCCACGTCGAACGAGCTGGCGTTGTACACGTGCAGGCGCGAGGCCGCCGCGCCGGTGCCCAGCCCAATGCCCACGTTGCCGGTGCTGCTCACGTTCAGGCCCATAGTACCGCCATTGCCCACCAGCTGGTAGCTTGCCAGGCTCAGGTTTTGGGTGGCGAGGTGGTTGCCCAGGTTGTCGCCGGGCAGGGTCACCGAGTTGCCCCCGCCGATGCTCAGGGTTTGCCCGTTCAGGCTCAGCGAGGGCGTGATTTGAGCCTGGGCAGGCACCGAGCCCAGCGAGCCATCGGTACCCACCACCACCACGCGCGGCGTGCCGCCTAGGCCGAAGGCCTCCACGCGCGCGCCAAAGTCGATGCTCACGTAGCCGGTGGTGCCATCGGTAGCCACATAGGCCGGGTACTCATCGGGCGCGTTCACGTCCTGAGACGGCGCCAGCACGGCCCCGCGCAGCACCGGCGCGGCCGGGTTGCTAAGGTCGAAGGATTGCAGCTTGTGCGCACCCGCGTCCGTGAGCAAACCCACGCTGCCGGCCACGGCCAGGTCGCCGCTCGCGGCCGGCACCGAGGCCAGCAGCCGGGGCGCGGCCGGGGTGCTCACGTCGTAGGCGCTCAGCATCCCGGCCCCGGCGGCGTAGAGCGTGGGGCCGCTCACGGCCAGCCCATCGGCGCCGGTGCCCAGGGGCGTGGCGCTGAGCACGGCGGGCGCCGCGGGGTTGGCCACGTTGAGGATGCGCAGTACGTTGTTCTGGTTGTCGGCCACGTAGAGCAGGTTGTCGGCGGCACTCAGCGCCAAGCGGGCGGTGGTACCCACCGCCACCGAGCTGCGCCGCACCGGGGCCGCGGGGTTGGCCAGGTCCCAGATGGCGAGCCGGGCCAGGGCGGGGCTCGTATCGGCCGCGCTGGAAATGTAAATAATATTATCTTGGCTGAGAATAGCCGCCGGCGCGCCGTCATCGTTGGCATTGCTGGTCGAGCTGACCAGGCTGGGCGCGGCCGGATTGCTCACGTCCACCACGTAAAAGGCGTTGTTACCCAAATCCACCACTACGGCCAGCCGGCGCCCATTCACCACCGTCACCGTTGCCTGAAAGGCGCCGGGCAGGCTGATGACACCGCGGGCCACCGGGGCCGTGGGCGTGTGCACGTCGAAGATGCGTAGCTGAAAATCGCTGGGTACGTAGAGCAGGCCATCGGCCAGCACCGGCCGGAATACCCGGTCGCTGGCGGTGCCCATGGCGAGCGTGGTGAGCGGCACCGCCACGTTGGCCGTGCTGCTTAGCAGCGAGCTGCTGCCCACCGTGAGGGTGCCGTCGGGCTGCACCTGGGGCAGGCGCAGCCCGCTGCCCGAGAGGCCGCGCAGGCGCAGGCTGCCATCTACATCCAGCTTCTGGGTGGGGCTGGTAGTGCCGATGCCTACGTTCTGGGCACGGGCGGCGAGCGGGCCCAGCAGCGCCGGCAGCAGCAGGAGCAGCCCGCGGCGCAAAGCCCGCCGGACGGTAAAAAGTACGCGTGTTTTCATACCTGCAAAGCACGCGTCCTACTAAATCCGGCGAAAGTACATCTTGATGTACCTGCCCCGCCCCGGCGGTCGGCCCTAGCCGCGGCGCGGAGTACGGGCCAGCAGCTCGCCCTTGCTGTTGATGTGCAGTTTGGCGTACACGCTCTTGATGTGGCGGCGCACAGTGTTGAGGGTAATGCCGAGCTGGTCGGCAATGAGCTTGTAGCTCAGGCCCTGCTCGATGGCGCGCACCACCTGCACCTCGCGGGCCGAGAGCACCTGCGCGGGGTCGGGCGTGGGCTGGAAATACTTTACCACCTCGCGGGCCACGGCGGGGCTCATGCTGCTGCCCCCCTCGGCCACGGCCAGCAAACCGGCCTTGAGTTCGGGCAGCGGGCTGGTTTTCAGAAAAAAGCCCACCGCCCCGGCGCACAACCCCTGAAACACCCGGGCCGGGTCGCCGAGGGTGGCCGTGAGCAGCACCACTTCGGCCTGGGGCAGGCGCTGCTTTATCAGGGCTACTCCCTCGATGCCCGAGCGCCCAGGCAAGCCGATATCGGAGAGCACCAGCCGGGGTGGGGTGGCCTCATCAGGTATTTTTTCCAGAAACTCCTCGACCGAACCCACCACCAGCCCACAGCTAAACTCGGGCTGGGCGCAGAGGTAAAGGGCCAGCCCCCGGCGCACGGCGGGCAGGTCTTCGATAATGGCCAGCGGCAGGGGCGCGGCAGTAGCAGAGGTGAGCATCAGGGTTGAAAGATAACGAAGCTGAAGCCCCGGTCGGTGAGCGCGCCGGCCGCGCTGTAGGTGCGCACCAGCAGCCGCCCCGCCGCCCCGCCACTGGCGTAGCTCGCAAAGCCTGGCCCGTTGAATACGGTCAGGGCCACGGCCGTGCTGCCAAAATCGGCCGTGGCCAGCGGGCCGGTGAAGGTGAGCTGGTACTCGCCCGTGCCGGCAGTGTGGGCGATGGTGACGTTGCCCGAGGTCTTCGCCAACGCCCCCGTGCTGAATACGCTGCCGTAGCCGGCGGCCAGCAGGTTGGCGGCGCCGGTGGCCGGGGCCGTCACGGCCGGGGTGGTCAGCGGGCCCGCCAGCATAGCCGTGCCGTCGGCCGCCAGCACCAGCGCGTCTACCAGCGCAGGGCCGTTGGTGGTGCGCAGCGTGAGGCCGATGCGGGTGCTAGCGCCAGGGCTGGGCACCCGGGCCTGCACGTAGGCGGTGCCGCTGCTACCGCTGTAGGGCGCCAGGAAGAGGTGCCCGGGCAGGTACAGCGTCTGACCGCTGCCGCTGGTGGCGTCGGCCACCAGGTAGCTGTCGCCGCTGGGCACGTCGAGCCGGCCCCGGGGCGTGCCGGCCCCCAGGCGCACATCGCCTCCGCTGCTCAGGTTACCGCTGGCATCGGCCACTACTACCCCCGCGGCCAGCCCCCGCAGGCGGGTGCTGCCGGCTACATCGAGCAGGGCGCTGGGGGCGCCGGTACCAATGCCCACGTTGCCGTCGGCCCGCACGCGCAGCAGCGAGGTGCCACTCGCCGTGGGGCTAGTGCCCTGGCTCACATCCAGGGCCGCAGTACCCGCCGAGGTAGTGGCTACTTTTACGGCTAGCCCGCCGCTGCCCACCCCGCTGGCGCTATTGTAAAAGGCCCCCGCGTAGCCCTGCTCGCCGCTGCTCCAGGTCAGCGAGGCCCCGTTGATGCCGAAATTATCGGAACCGATGATGTTCTGGCTGGTATTGGCCAGCTGCGAAACCGGGCTGCTGATGCCCAGGCCCACGGCGCCGCGGCTGCTGATGCCCAGCCCCGCGCTACCCCCATTGCCCACTAGCTGGTAGGTACCCAGATTCAGGTTTTGGGTAGCCGTGTGGTTACCCAGGTTATCGCTGGGCAGCGTTACCGCGTTGCCGCCGCCGATGCGCAACGTTTGCCCGGTCAGGGAGAGCTGGGGTGTGGTCAGGCTCAGACCGCCCCCGCCCGTCAGCCCCAGGGTGCGCAGGCTGCTCACCTGAAAAGCCTGGAGCGTGTGCGACGCATAGTTTACTTCGTAGGCTACGTTGCCGCTCACGGCCACGGCGTAGGGGTTCGCGCCCGTGCCAGCACGGCCCAGGGCTACGGGGCTGGCCGGATTGCTCACGTCGAATACCTGGATGGTGTTGTCGTAGTAATTGAGCACGTAGGCCGCCGGGCCGCTCACGGCTACGCGCAGCGGGTAGCTGCCGGTGGCAACCCGGCCGCGCGGCACGGGCCGGGCCGGGTCGCTCAGGTCGATAAGCTGCAACGCGTTGCTACTGGTACTCACCACGTAGGCCACTGTGCCCGCCACTGCCACGTCGGTAGCGTCGCCATCCACCGGGCAGGTGCTCAGCAGGGCCGGGTTAGCGGGGTCGTGCACATCGACGGCCATCAGCTGGCCGGCACTCAACAGTACATACACCGTTGTGCCGCTCACGGCTGTATTCACGGCAGGGCCGGGCAGGGCCAGGCGGCCGCTGCTGACGGGGCTGGCCGGGTGGCGCAGGTCTACTACCTGTAGCGAGTCCCCGGCGCAGTACAGCATTGGCCCGCTCAGCGCAATACTGTATACATTTGCTACCGTTACTGTGCTGCGCAGCACGGGGCTGGCCGGGGTACTGATGTCGAACACATCGACTGAGCCCGAACCGATGTTGGCTACGCACAGCAGCCCACCCGCCGCCACCGCCCTGAAGGGGAAACTAGCCGTTCGGGTACTACTCAGGTACTGGGGGCTGGCCGGGTTGCTCACGTCGAAGGCATCAACCGTGTTGCTGCCTACCGTGTAGGCCGTAGTACCACTCAGGGCCAGCCCAAACAGGAAATGGCCCACATTGGTGCCGTGGGCCGAGCCATCGTTGAGCAAGACCGGGTTATTGGCGCTGGGGTCGCTGGCCGGCGCCAACGGCGCGTCGAGCAGGCCCAGCGTGCCATCGGCCTGCACCTGCGGCAGGCGCGGGCCGTCTCCCGACAGGCCGCGCACGCGCAGCTGGCCATTCACGTCCAGCGCCTGGGTAGGCGCAGTGGTGCCGATGCCCACGTTTTGCGCATGCGCTGGGGCAGCGGCCAGCGCGGCCAGCAGAGCCGCCAGCAAGCCGCGCACCCAACCGGCTTCCACCCAAGACGAGAGCGTTTTCATACCCGCAAAGCACGCGGCCGGCGCCACCCGGCGAAAGTACATCTTGATGTACCCCCGGCCAGGGCAACCCGGGGGGTAGGAGCCCCCAGCGTGCGCACGGGGCTCCTACCCTAGCGGCACCCGCACCCGCACGCCCCAGCCGGGCTGGCCGGGCACCGCCCCAAAGCCGGCCGCGCAGGTGCCACCCACGGCCTGGGCACGCTGGGCCATATTACGCAGGCCGTGGCCGCTGGCGCGGGGCGGCTGGGCGGGCGCGGGGGCATCGTCGGCCACGGTCAGCATCAGGGCGGGGCCATCGAGGGCCAGGGCCACGGCCACGTGCCGGGCCGCGCGGGCGTGCTTGGCCACATTGTGCAGCGCCTCTTTGTAGATGAGGTACACCGCCCGGCGCGTTTCGACGGGCAGGGTGCGGGCGGCCAGCGCGGGGGCTGCCTCAATGGCCACGGTAGTATCGGCGCTGCCCAGCAGCTCGTGGGCGTAGTCGCGCATGCGGTCTGGCAGGCTGGCGGCCAAGTCATTGTGGGCGTCGTAGCCCCACACTACGTCTTGCAGCTGGGCGGCGGCGGCCCTGCTGGCGGCGGCTACCTCGGCCAGCTGGGCCTGCTGCTCGGCGGGCGGGTAGAGGCCGGCCCCCAGCAGGTTGGTTTGCAGCGAAATCTGCGTCAGCAGCCCTCCCACCTCGTCATGCAGGTCGGCCGAGAGGCGGGACCGCAGCGCCAGCTCGCGGCGCAGCTGGCGACGGCGGTAAGCGCCCAGCACCAGGCCGGCGCCGCCCAGCAGCACCACCGTGCCGAGCACCGTGGCCAGGGTTTGCTGCTGGCGGCGCAGGCGCAGTACTTCGCCCTCGCGGCGCAGGGCCTCCAGCTGGGCTTGGGCCTGGTCAATTTCGTATTCGTTGCGCAGGGTTTCGGTGAGCTGGCGATTATCAAGGGTGCGCAGCGAATCCTGCAACGCCCGCTCGTGGGCCAGGGCGGCGTAGGCGGCCGGGTAGTCGAGCCGGTGCAGGGCCACCTGCCGCAGCACGCCCCAACCCTGGGCCTGCCAGCCGAGGCCGGTGCCGGGCGCAGCGGCCACCTGGCGGGCGGTTTGCTCGGCCAGGGCCCACTGGCCCTGCTGCAGGTAAAAGCTGGCCAGCGCGTGCAGCGGCGGGGCCAGCGCGCCCGCCGCGCCGCGCTGGCGCTGGGCGGCCACGGCCCGCAGCAGGTAGGTGCGGGCCGAGTCGGGCCGGGCTAGGCGCTGGTAGGCCTGGCCCAGCAACAGCCAGGCTTCGGGCAGGTAATTGGCCAGCCGGTTGCGGCGGGCTAGCTGCTCCGACAAGTGCAGGCAGCCCAGGGCAGCCCGCAGGCTGTCGCGCCCCAGCAGGGCCCGCCCCAGGTATTGCCACGACGAAGCTAGGGCCATAGTATCGCCCTGCGCGGCCTCCAGCGCCTTGCCGGCCCGGAAGTAGCGGGCGGCCTCGGCCCAGCGCTGCTGCCGCAGGTACACCAACCCCAGGTTGCCCAGCGTGGCCGACTCAGTACCCGTGGTGGGCAGCCCCGGGGTGAGGCGTAAGGCCCGAAAAAAATTGGTTACTGCCGAGTCGAGCCGGTTCTGACGGTAGTAAATCAGACCCCGCGAGTTGTAGATGTCGGCCCGCAGGTGGCGGTCGGCGGTGGCCAGCTGCGCGGCTTCGCGGTACAGCGCCAGGGCGCGGCCGGGCTGACCCAGGTCGCCGTAGGCCATGCCCAGGTGGTAGCGCTGCTGCGCCCGCGGCCCGGCTGGGCCCGTGGCCAGCAATTGCCCCGCCTGCCGCAGCAGCGGCAGGGCCAGCCCCGCCCGGCCCGCCTGCCGGTAGTAGTCGCCGCGCAAATCCAGTGCTAGGCCGGCCAGCGCGGGCTGCTGCGCGCGGCGCGCGGCGTCTTCTGCCGCCCGGGCATGCCCTACCACCCCAGCCGAGTCAAACGGTTCTAGGTAAGCCCGGGCTACCCGTAGCAGTACGGCTGCTCGCCCGGGGCCCACTGCCGGGGCGGCAGCCACGGCGGCCCGCAGGCTATCGGGCACCGGGGGCAGCAGCCGGACCTGGCCACTGCCGGCCGCCGGCCGGCCTAGCAACGCCACCAGCAACCATTTGCTACACTGCTTAAACTGCTGCCCTATCATCGCCGCAAAGAAACGGCCAACCGGGGCAAGCCACCGAATGGCTGGCCAGCCATTCGAGAGTATCTCCCACACAGCCGAGATGCCTACCGGGTAAGCCCTCCACTATCTAAATCAAACAATCGGTGCGGCACGGCGGCCGGTTATCGCCGTCTGCGCCTAGGCTCGCCGCTCCCTGCCGGGCACTACGCCGGTTTTCTCTCCTAGCTGGCCCCAACCGGCTTCAGCGGCGCATGAATACCGTAAAATCGCCGTCGCGGTAGCCTTCAATTAGCTGCACGTCAAGAGCCAGCGTCTGGCAGAAAGCTACAATAGCAGTTGGGTTGTAGGCCGAGAGGGGGCCGCCATCGGCGGGCTCCCAGCTGAGCAGGTTGAAGCCCAGGCCAGTGCGGCAACTGCCGTACAGCGTTTCAATGGCCTCGTAGATGAAGCGCGGTCGGCGGTGGCGGTAGTTGAGTGAGCCGCTGGCCAGCACGTAGTCGCTCAGCGGCAGCGGCTCGCGCAGGAAATCACCGGTGGTCAGGGTTACGGCCGGGTCGTCGCCGTAGCGGGCGCGGGCCAGGTCGAGCAGCTCCGGCATCTGCTCGATGCCGTGGTACTGCACCCCGACAAAGCGCTGGCGCAGAAACGGATAGAAGTCGGCGTAGCCGCAGCCCACGTCCAGTACCGAGCAGTGCGCGAGGTCACCAATCTGGGTCAGGATTTCGAAGCGAATCTGCTGGCCGTCGGGCAGCCAGCCCAGCGCGCCGGGGCTGCCGGGGCCGTATTCCTTGATGCGCTGCCGGTGGTAGCGAAAAACGGCCGCATTGTCGAGCAGCTGGCCCAGGCGCTTGCGCATGATAACTAATTATGAAATACCATCTTGCCGGGCCAGCCACGCCGGTTGGCAGCCAGCCCGGCGAGTGGCTAGCCGGCCGTGGCCAGGCCGCGCAGCACTTCCTTGGTTTTGCTGACGTGGTCGGTGGCCCCGCTCAGCGAGTTGAAGATGTAGGCAATTTTACCGTTCTTGTCAATCACGAACGTGACGCGGCCGGGCAGCAAGCCCAGCAGGGCGCGGGGCACCTCGTACTGCTTGCGCAACTGCCCGCTGGTGTCGGCCAGCAGCGGGAAGGGCAACCGGTGCTTCTGGCTAAACTTCTGGTGCGAAGCCTCGCTATCGGAGCTGACCCCCACCACCACGGCGCCCAGGTCCAGGAAATCGGCGTACTGGTCGCGGAAGGCGCAGGCCTCGGCGGTGCAGCCGGGCGTGTCGTCTTTAGGATAGAAATACAGCACCACCGGCCGGCCATGCTGCCCAGCCAGGTGAAAAGTATCGCCCTTATCGGTGGGCAGTGTGAAGTCGGGAGCCTGGTCGCCTAGTTGAAGCATCTTCTCAATTAGTAAGGAGTAATGAGCAATGAACAGTTGAAAAGTCAATTGTTCATTGCTCATTACTCCTTATGCATTACTTCGTAAGCCAGCCGTTGGCGTCGAGCCAGTTTTGGAGGCGGTCCATCCACTGGTCCTTGGTGGTGGCATTATTCATACCAAAGCCGTGGCCACCTTTAGGGTAAAGGTGCATTTCGGCGGGCACGCCGTGGCGGCGCAGGGCGTCGTAGAACACGAGGCTGTTTTGCACGGGCACCGTTTTGTCGTCTTCGGCGTGCACGAGGAAAGTGGGCGGCGTTTGGGCGCTCACTTGCAGCTCGTTGGAAAAGCGACGCACCTGGTCGGGGCTGGCGGTGGCGCCAATGAGGTTATCGCGCGAGCCGGTGTGCTTAAGGCTGTCGCTGAAGCTGATAACCGGGTAGAGTAGCACCAGGAACGCCGGCCGCACCGAAGCCGGGCCGGGGTTGTCGCCCACGGGCTGGGCAAAGTGCGTGCCCGCCGAAGCCGCCAGGTGGCCGCCCGCCGAGAAGCCCATCAGGCCGATGCGCTCGGGGTTAAGGTTGTACTTGGGCGCCAGCTGGCGCACCATGCGTAGGGCCTGCTGGGCATCGAGCAGCGGGGCAATGCTTTTATCGGGCTGGCTGCGGTCGTTGGGCAGGCGGTATTTGAGCACGAAGGCCGTGACGCCCAGCTCGTTCAGGCGCCGGGCCACGTCGTAGCCCTCGTGGTCGATGGCTAGACGCGAGTAGCCGCCGCCGGGGCAAATAATGACCGACGTACCATTGGCCTTCTCGCGGCTCGGCGTGAAAACCGTGAGCGTGGGCTGAATGACGTTGGCAACGCTCGTGCGGCCGTTGCTGGCCTCACTGGTTTCCTGCACCTGGCTGGGCTTGGAATCGGGGATGGAGCCGGTGTAGAGCGAGAGCACGGGCGCGGCGGTGCCGGCGGTGGTGGTGGGGCCACTCACAGCCTGGGCGTGGAGGTGGGCGGTGGTAGAAAAGCTCAGCAAACCGAGGGCTAGTAAGAGGGTGGTCTTGTGCATAAAAGCCTGTTTAGCGGGCAAGGTACGGGGCAATAGTGCCGGGGCAGGTGGGCGGGCGCAACGCTTCCCGCCTACCTTTCCCCTATGAAAACGCGCTATTCCGAATTTCGTTTTGCCCGGCCCTGGCCGGTGCTGGCCGCGCTGCTTACCGCCTGCGCCCCCACGGCTAAAATTCCGGTGGCTACCACGCCCACCCCGCCGGCCGTGCCGGCTTCCGCCGCCCCCCCCGATTACCGGGCCCAGGCCGCCGACTTTCTGACCCAGTACACGGCCGAGTATGTGCGCCTCTATACCCAATCGAGCGAGGCCGAGTGGACCAGCAACACCCACATTGTGCCCGGCGACACGACCAACGCCGGCCGCACCGCCCGCGCCAACGAGCGCATGGCCGCCTTCGCCGGCTCGACCGCCAACATTGCGCAGCTGCGCGAGCTGCTGGCTCACAAAGACCAGCTTACGCCGCTGCAAGTCAAGCAGTTGGAAACGGCGCTCTACAACGCCGGCAACTCGCCCCAGACCGTGGCGCCGCTCGTGAAGCAGCGCATCAAGGCCGAGGCCGCCCAGACCGAAAAGCTCTATGGCTTCGACTACAAGTACGCGGGCAAAAGCGTGACCACCAACGACCTCGACGCGCTGCTGCGCACCGAAACCGACCCGCAGAAGCGCCGCCAGGTGTGGGAGGCCAGCAAGGAAATCGGCCCCACGCTGAAGCCCGGCCTGCTAAACCTGCGCGACCTGCGCAACCAAACCGTGCAGGCGCTGGGCTACCCCGACTTTTTCAGCTATCAGGCCAGCGACTACGGCCTGAGCCGCGCCGAGATGCTGGCCCTGGTGCGCAAGCTCAACGACGAGCTGCGCCCGCTCTACCGCGAGCTGCACACCTACGCCCGCTACGAATTGGCCAAAAAATACCACGCCAAGCAGGTGCCCGACTACCTACCCGCCCAGTGGCTGCCCAACCGCTGGGGCCAGGACTGGGGCAGCCTGGTGACCGTAAAAGGCATCAACCTCGATGCGGCCATCGCCAAAAAAGGCGCCGAATACCCGGTGAAGCAGGCCGAGCGCTTTTACCAAAGCCTGGGCTTTCCGGCGCTGCCGGCCAGCTTTTACGAGAAAAGCAGCCTCTACCCGCTGCCCGCCGGCGCTACCTATAAAAAGAACAACCACGCCTCGGCCTGGCACATGGACCTGGGCCAGGACGTGCGCAGCCTGATGAGCGTGGAGCCCAACACCGAGTGGTACGAAACCACCCACCACGAGCTGGGCCACATCTACTACTACCTCACCTACACCAACCCCCAGGTGCCGCCGCTGCTGCGCCAGGGCGCCAACCGCGCCTACCACGAGGCCATTGGCAGCATGATGGGCCTGGCCGCGCAGCAAAAGCCCTTCCTGGCCGGCCTGGGCCTCATTAACCCGGCCACCAAGACCGACCAGACCCAGCAATTGCTGAAGGAGGCGCTGCAATACGTGCCGTTTATCCCCTTCGCCTCGGGCGTGATGAGCGAGTGGGAAAGCGCCTTTTATGCCGACAACCTGCCCGCCGACCAACTCAACGCCAAGTGGTGGGCCCTCTGCAAGCAATACCAGGGCATGGTGCCCCCCAGCCCGCGCGGCGAAAACTTCCTCGACCCGGCCACCAAGACGCACATCAACGACGACCCCGCGCAGTACTACGACTACGCGCTGAGCTACATCATCCTGTTTCAGCTCCACGACCACATCGCCCGCAAAATCCTGCACCAGGACCCGCACGCCACCAACTACTACGGCAGCCAGGCGGTCGGCCAGTTTTTGCAGGGCATCATGCAGCCCGGCAGCAGCCGCGACTGGCGCACGGTACTCAAGGAGAAAACCGGCGAAGACCTCTCGGCCCGGGCAATGGTCGATTACTTTCAGCCGCTGATGGTGTACTTGAAGGAGCAGAACAAAGGCCGTAACTACACGATGTAAGCCCATGAAGAAGCAACGCATTCTCACTTTTTCTGCCCGGCGGGTATTCCACTACCTACTAGGCTTGCTGCTACTTACGGCGGGGCAAGCCGGCGCGCAGGCCCTACCCAAGGCCGGGCCGCTGTGCATCGGCGAAACCTTCACCATTCCCTCCAAGGTGCTGGGCGAAACCCGGCGCCTGAACGTGTACCTGCCGCCCGTGTACCACGACTCGGCCACCGTGCGGCTGCCGGTGCTCTACATGCCCGATGGCGGGCTGGCCGAAGACTTTTTGCACGTGGCGGGGCTGGTGCAGGTGCTGGTGGGCAATGGCACCATGCGGCCCTTCATCCTGGTAGGCATCGAGAACACGGCGCGCCGCCGCGACCTCACCGGCCCTACCACCAATGCCGACGACAAGAAAATAGCGCCCCGCGTGGGCGGCTCGGCCACGTTCCGGCAGTTTATCCGCCGCGAGCTGATGCCGGCTGTGCGGCAGCGCTACCGCACCACGGCCGAAACGGCCCTGGTGGGCGAGTCGCTGGCCGGCCTATTTACCGTCGAAACCCTGCTACTGGAGCCCGACCTCTTTGACACCTACCTGGCCTTCGACCCCAGCCTGTGGTGGAATACCGGGCAGCTTGTGCAGCAGGCGCCCGCCAGCCTGGCCGCCTACCACGGCCCCGCCAAAACGCTGTATATGGCCACCAGCAGCCAGGGCGACACGGCGGCCACGCGGCGCCTCGCGGCGCTCGTCCGGGCGGCGCCCCGTCCCGGCACCTGCTACTACGAGCCTATGCCCACCGAAACGCACGCCACCATCTACCACCCTGCCGCCCTGCGGGGCTTTCGGTGGGTGCTCAAGCCTAACGGAAGCAAGTAGCGCCTGGGCTCGCCCGTTTAGCTGGGCTTCTGTGAGGCGTCCCGCCCACGCCGTCTACACCAATCTAAAAACCCGCCCTAGACTTCCATAAAGAGGCTATCCAGGAACCTGGGAGAACGTCATACTCCTTTAGGTTATTAAATACCCCCACCTGTTGGCACAAGCCATTCAGCAAAAAAGCCTGGCTGCTCGCCAGGCTTTTTTAATTTTCATCTCAGCTAAAGTCTTGCTTTACATACCCCTGGCAAGCTTCGTTGCCAGGCTGCCAAGTCGCTACAGCACCACCAGCTGGCGGGTGGCTACGGCCTCGGCCGTGGCGATGCGCACGAGGTAGCTGCCCGCGGCCAGGCCCGTTTCGAGGGTGCGCGAGCCGCTGGCGCTCACGGTGGCGCGGTATACTACGCGGCCGCTCAAGTCGGCCACGCTGATGGTGGCGGCAATAGCGGCGGGCAGTTGCAGCGAGAATTTACCGCTGAGCGTGGGGTTCGGAAACAGCTGCAAGTCGTCGTGCTGGGCGCTGGCGGTGGCCGTCAGGGTGCCCACGGGGCTGATGGCCCAGTGCTGGCACGTGCAGCCGTTGTAGTCCCAGAGGCCCAGCGGCTGGCCGGGGGCCAGGGCGGCGTTGGGCAATTCCACCGCCCGATTGCCGTAGTAGGCGGCCAGCACCAGGGTGCCATCGGCGGCGCGCTCCACCCGAAACTTCTGGCAGTTGAGGGGCGAGTCGGCGAGCAGGCTCAGGGGGGTGCCGGCGGCTTCGGCGCAATTATTCTGACTTACGCTCAGGCCGGTTTGCCCGTTTGCTATCTTATACACGCCGCTGCCCTGGGGCGTAAATTTCCACTGCTGGCAAGGCTGGCCGGTAGCGGTGCTTTGCACGAGCGCCTGGCCGGCGGTGGCGGTGCAGCTGGCGCTGGCCCACAGCAGGCCGCTGTTCTGGTTGGCTACGGTGTAGAGGCCGGCGGCCAGCCAGTCCTGCGTGGCCGAGGGCCAGCCGGTGGCCGCGTCCCAGCTCAGCTGCCCGATGCCGAGGGTGGGCTGGCCGTTGGCGTTGGCATTGTAGTAGTGGTAGGTGAGGTAGTTGACGTTGTTCTCGGTAAACAGGCCGACCTGGCCCGGCCCCACGTAATTGTCTTTGCCCACCAAGAAGTTGGAGCCGCCGCCTTGCAGCAGGTCCACGCCGTTTTTGTCGAGGTAAGGGCCGGTGGGGCTGGTTGAGCGGCCCATCTGCACGTAGTAAGTGCTCGTGACGCCCGCGCAGCAAATGCCTTTGTTGTAAAACAGGTAGTAGTAGCCGCCGTGCTGCATCACGTAGGAAGCTTCGTTTTCGCAGTACACCGGGGCGCCGGCAATATTCTTAATGTTGGCGTCGAGGCGCTTGCCGGTGGCCGGGTCGAGCTGCACGAGCCAGTTGCCGGTCAGGTGCGAGCCAAAGGCCATCCACACCTTCCCCTGCGCATCGGTAAACACGGCCGGGTCGATGCTGCCCCAGGGCGAGGTATCATCCGAATACGCGACCATGCCCTGGTCGGTCCAGGTGGTGAGGTCCGAGCTGGTAGCCACCCCGATGGCAGAGGGCCGCTTGCCCAGCGAGCAGGAGTAATACAGGTAGTACTTACCGTTCATAAATACGCATTCCGGGGCCCAGAAATTGCCCTTAAAGCCCGCAACGTAGGTGCTTATCCAGCCCGGCCAGGTGCCGGCCGCAAACACCGTGGCCGCCGGCTGCCAGTTGATGAGGTCGGTCGAGGTCAGGTGGTAAATCTGGTCGCCGGTGGCCCAGACGTGGTACACGCCGTTGCGCTTCACGATGGTCGAGGGGTCGTGCGCGCCGGGAAAGCCCTGCAACGCCCAGGCCGCGTGGCCCGAAAAAATGGTCAGCGCCACCAGCAGCAGCCGGCCGGCCCAGACGCGCCACGACCGGACAAACAAATTAGTAATCATGCACATACGCTCAAAATGGGTGGGAATGGATAATAAAAAAGAACGTCGTGCGGCACTTGCCGCAGCATCTCTACCACACCGTTAGATTATTATTCAACGATTCGAGGGAGATGCTGCGCCAAGCGCCGCACGACGTTCTCAAAGGAGGCGCAGGGCCGAGCCTACCTCCTACTTCTTACCAGCTACCCGCAGCACCGTGAAGGAATTGGGGGCCAGCGTGTAGGTCAGCGTGGTGCCTTTCACGGCGAAGGTCGATTCCTGCGGGGCGAGCTTTTTAGGCTCTTGCAGGCTGTTCTGGGTTTGCAGGTCGGCGCTGGCCATCGTCTGGGCGCGGCCGGTCTTGGCCAGGCTTTTGGCGCCGGCCAGGTTGATGCTCACGGGGCGCGGGCTGCTGGAGTAGTTCACCAGCTTCACCACTACGTCGCCGGCCGGCTCGTCGGCCACGGCGCTGGCGAAGAGGTTGTCGGTGCCGTTTTTGGCGCCGGCAGGCATGGTCACGGGCAGCACCTTGGTGCCTTTGTTGAGGGCGTACATTTTCTGCACGTAGTAGCTCGGCGAGCCATACGAGTTGAGGTTGTCAAACCAAATCATGTCGGGCGTCCACTGCCAGGCGTCCACGTTGGCGAAGAGCGGGGCGTAGCTGGCCATGCCCACCACGTCGGCGTTGCGCTCGAGGCCGGTCATAAACGCGGCTTCCGAGATGGCGCAGTCCCAGGTGTTCTTGTTGTCGGGGCTGCCGATGGCGATGCTCTGGGCGGCGTACTCGCCGGCGAAAATCTTGGGGCCGGTGCGGGCGTACTTGTCGTAGCGGTCGGCGTGCTCGCGGAACCACTGCGGCAGGGCATAGTAGTGCTCGTCCACGTACTCAGCTTTGAGCTCGCCGAGACGCTTGCTGGCCTTGTCGAACAGGTCGCCGTCGGGGCTGGGCCCCGCGCTCGATACAATTTCTATCTTCGGGTACTTGGCCTTCACGGCCTTGGCAAACGGCTCGTAGCGCTCCAGGTACTGCGGGCCCCACTGCTCGTTGCCGATGCCTATCATCTTGAGGTTGAAGGGCGCCGCATGGCCCATCGCCACGCGCTTGGCACCCCAGGGGGAGCTGGCCGGGCCGTTGGCAAACTCGATGAGGTCAAGCGCATCCTGGATAAAAATGTCCAGCGACGGGTCGCCGGTGCTGGCGGTCGGCGCCGGGGCGTTCGGGCCGCCCTTGGTGCTGGCGCTGCCCATTGGGGCCAGCTCGCCCGAGTTGAACTGGCAGGCCATGCCCACGTTCAGAATCGGTAGCGGCTCGGCGCCAATGTCTTCCGAAAGCTGGAAATACTCGAAGAAGCCCAGCCCAAACGACTGATAGTAGTCGGGCGTGGAGCGGTGCTTGAACTCCATGTTCCAGCGGTTGACCAAGGGCGTGCGGGCCGCCACGTCGCCGATGGTTTCCTTCCACTGGTAGCGCTCCGAGAGGGTGCGGCCCTCCACGATGCAGCCGCCGGGGAAACGCAGGAAGCCCGGCTTCATATCCTTGAGTAGCTGCACCAGGTCGGTGCGCAGGCCGTTGGGGCGCTTGTTCCAGGTGTCCTTCGGAAAGAGCGAAATCACGTCCAAGTCCACCGTACCCTGGCCGTTGAGCACCAGCTTGAGGTGGGCTTTATTCTGGGTGCCGGTGGCGCGCACCACGGCGGTATACTGCTTCCACTCGGTGGTGAAGCCGCTTACGGCTACCTGGCCCAGCGCCTCCCCCTTCTCGCCTACCAGGCTAGCCGTGAGGCCGTTGATGCTGCCGGCGCCGCGCCGGGCGTAGAACGAGAGCGTGTAGTCGCCGCCCTGCTTCACGCCCATGCCCCGGAAGCCTTCATTTTCCAGGCCCGCTTCGCCGCCGGCCCCGGTGCGGGTAGTCAGGCGCACGTAGTGCGCGTTGCTGGCCGTGAGGCCCTGCTCGTTGCGCACGCTGTAGGTGTCGAGGTTGGCGGCGCCTTGCAGGGCCTTCCAGCCGATGAGCCGTGCGTCGGTCTCGAAGGACTTATTCTTCACCAGCTCGGGGTACAAACCGCCGTCGGCCGCGAAGTTGATGTCCTCGAAGAACAAGCCGTACATGTTTTTATTGACGGCCGCGCCGGGCTTGTTCACCTGCACGGTGAGGCTGGCCGGGGCCGCCGTTTGGGCGCTCGCGGCCAGCGGGCCGAGCAGCGCCAGGCCAGCAGCCAGGGCCGGAAAGCGGGAAATACTACGCATAAAAGCAGGATGAAACATGGGTGGGAAGAGAGGTAGTGGGCGCTTATTAAGGTGGCGCTTCACCCCTCACCCCGTTCCTTTTCGGGGAGGGGCCAGGGGTAAAGCGCCACGCTTGGCAAGCCCACGGCTACGAACTAGCCCTTAAAAGCGACCTCATTATACCGCAGCTCGTTTTTGAACGTGCGCAGCTTGGTATCCTCATCGATAATCAAAAACTCTATCCCGGCCATCTCGGCAAAGTCCTCCAGGTACTCGCTGGTTAGGTTTTGGCTGTAGCCGGTGTGGTGGGCGCCGCCGGCCAGAATCCAGGCAGCGAGGCCGGTTTTCATGTCGGGGTGCACTTTCCAGAGCACGCGGGCCACGGGCAGGTTGGGCAGGTCTTGCTCGGGAGCTACGGCCTCCACCGTGTTCACAATCATGCGGAAGCGGTTGCCCATGTCCACGATGGTCGCGTTGAGGGCCGGGCCGGCGGGGCAGTTAAACACCAGGCGCACCGGGTCTTCCTTACCGCCGATACCCAGGGGGTGAATCTCGGCGCGCACCTTGCCTTCGGCGATGGTGGGGCAGATTTCGAGCATGTGCGAGCCGAGTACCTGCTCGTTGCCGGGCGCGAAGTGGTAGGTATAATCCTCCATGAAGGAGTTGCCGCCGGGCAGGCCGGCGCCCATTACTTTCATGGCGCGCACCAGGGCCGAGGTCTTCCAGTCGCCCTCGCCACCGAAGCCATAGCCATCGGCCATCAGGCGCTGGGTGGCAATGCCGGGCAGCTGCTTCATGCCGTGCAGGTCTTCGAAGGTATCGGTGAAGCCCTTGGCGTTGCGGTCGGTCAGAAACTTGCGCATGCCCAGCTCAATGCGGGCTGCGTCGCGCAGGCTTTCGCGCTTCTCGCCGCCCTCCTTCAGGTTGTCGCCTAGCTCGTACTCCTTTTCGTAGGTAGCTACCAGTTCGGCAATCTGCGCGTCGGTCACGGCGTTTACTTCGGCCACTAGGTCGCCGATGCCGTAGGTGTTCACCTCGTAGCCAAACTTGATTTCGGCTTCTACTTTGTCGCCTTCGGTTACGGCTACGTAGCGCATGTTGTCGCCGAAGCGCACGAAATGCGCACCCTGCCAGTCGGCCCAGGCGCAGGCCACGCGGCTCCAGATGCTGAGGCGCTCGCGCACATCCTCACTCTGCCAATGGCCCACGATAACCTTGCGGCTCAGGCGCATGCGCGAGCCAATGAACCCAAACTCGCGGTCGCCGTGCGCCGACTGGTTGGTGTTCATAAAGTCCATGTCAATGGCATCCCACGGAATGTCGCGGTTGTACTGCGTGTGCAGGTGAGCTAGCGGCTTTTGCAGGATTTTCAAGCCGTTAATCCACATCTTGGCCGGCGAGAAGGTGTGCATCCAGGCAATCAGGCCCACGCAGTTGGGCGTGTTGTTGGCCTCCTGCATCAGCTTGTAAATCTCCTGCGGGCCCGTCAGCACCGGCTTGTACACGATGTTGATGGGCAATTTAGTCCCCAGCTCTTTCGCAATTTCCTGCGAGTGGCGGGCTACTTCCTCCAGGGTTTCGGGGCCGTAGAGGTGCTGGCTGCCAGTGATAAACCAGGCTTCGTAATTTGAAATATCAATCATGGGATGGGAGAATGTAGCGTGGACTCTGTGAGTCCGCGCGTAGGTAGTAACTGGGCAAGTGGTGCAACGCATGGACTCGCAGAGTCCACGCTACACTTCTATTGTCCGTAGTAAGAATTAGCGCCGTGCTTGCGCTCGTAGTGTTTTTTAATCAAGGCATCCTTCAGCCGGGCCACGCCCGGCTTGAGCGTGCAGCTGAGGTAGGCTAGCCGCGCCACTTCTTCGAGCACCGCGCTGTGGTACACAGCCTTTTCCACGGTTTTGCCCCAGGTGAAGGGCGCGTGGTTGCCGACTAATATCATCTCGACTTCGGCGGGCGAGAGGCCGCGCTGCTCAAATTCGTTGATGATTTGCCAGCCCGTCTGGTGCTCGTAGTCGCCGGCAATCAGCTCGTCGCTCATAGGCGGCGCGCAGGGCACGTCGGCCGTGAGGTGGTCGGCGTGGGTAGTACCCAGGATGGGAATATCGAGCTGCGCCTGGGCCCAGGCCGTGGCATAGGTGCTGTGCGTGTGCACGATACCCCCGATGTTGGTCCACTGCTTGAAGAGCAGCGCGTGGGTTTTGGTATCGGAAGACGGCCGCTTGGTGCCTTCCACCACGTTGCCTTCGAAGTCTACAATCACGATATCCTCCGCCTTCAGCGTGGCGTAGGGCACGCCGCTGGGCTTGATGGCAAACACGCTCCGCTCGCGGTCTACCACGCTGGCGTTGCCGAAGGTAAAGAGCACCAGCCCGAGGGCCGGCAGCTGCATGTTGGCCTCGTAGCAGGCCTGCTTTAGGTCTTGAAACTGGCTCATTTAGGCGGTGGTGATGGCGGGGGTTTCGGGTTCCATTACCG
>Ga0160427_10000366_pt1 | contig 28052 bp, 30 predicted proteins | sample SolpanmetagenomL_FD_108194 | JGI IMG/M metagenome (GOLD analysis project Ga0160427, IMG submission 108194) | Solar panel surface microbial communities from Lawrence Berkeley National Laboratory, California, USA - L | ecosystem: Engineered > Built environment > Solar panel > Unclassified ...
CTCCGTCGTTGTGGCGCTGCCGTGAAGAACCTGGCCCATAGCGCATCCCTCCACTCCGGCGTGAAGAGTGCCCCATCAAACCCTGGGATCAAACATCTAGCCATCTGCACACCATCCTTGACAGAGCCCTCCATCGACCTGTCTTCGAGCATGATCGGGCGTATGGATGCCCCAGTCTCTGCTAGCGCTTCGTCACCGCTCAGCGAGGGTCATCGAGCTGGCATCCGGTCGTCGCCTCTTCAAACGCTGGCTCACCCTCGTGCTTTTGCTCGTGGTGCTCCTGTTCGCCTGCTCCTTCATCGGCCCCGGCTTCCTGATTGCCCGGCATTAATTATTTCAGCTTCGCTCTTCGGTCCATCGTTCGAGTGCTTCCTGGTCTGGCATCCGCGATGATGCACCGCTCAGGCGAGAGAACATTGCTCCTAGCCGGTCAGCTGCGTAGACAGCGCGGCACAAGGAGAAACGATGTCATCCGCAGTCAGAACGCTCGTCCTCGTGCGGCATGGGCAGAGCACCGACAACGAGCAGAACCTGTTCTCTGGGTTTCGCAATCCCGACCTGACGGAGCGCGGCGTTGAAGAGGCGAAGGCAGCCGGACGCAAACTGAAGGATCTCGGCTTCCGCTTCGACATCGCATTCACGAGCAAGCTGGACCGGGCGCAGCGTACCTTGACGCTGATGCTGGAGCAGCTGGATCAGAGCGATCTCCCTATCCGAGCCGACAGTGCCTTGAATGAGCGCGACTACGGTGAGCTGTCAGGCCTGAACAAGGCGGAGGCACGCAACCAGTGGAGCCCGGAACAGGTCCATCTCTGGCGCAAATCCTACGATGCTGTCCCCCCAGGTGGTGAAAGCCTTGCCATGACAGCAGCAAGAACGGTTCCGTTCTACGAGCAGGAGCTCGCCGTTCGCGTGCAGGAGGGCGAGCGCGTCCTGGTAGTTGCCCACGGTAATTCGCTTCGCTCGATTGTCATGTATCTGGAGAACATGACCCCGGAGGCGTTGATGGACTTCAACATCACCACGAGCGAGATTCTGATTTACAACTTCTCGGGGCCGGGGGCGGTGATAGAGAAAACCTCGGTTGTTGCGACCTCTTTGCTATGACGATCGGGAGGAGGGGGTCCAACAACCCCGCTTCGTGTTGCGATTGGCTGAGCCTAAATGCAGCATGACAGCCTTACGGAAGAAACACTGCGAACCTTTCTTGCCGCCTTTTACGCCAAGGTTCAACGAGATCCCCTGATTGGGCCGGTATTTGCCCGCGTCATCCCTGATGGCGATTGGCCACGCCACCTCACCGTGATCCAGGATTTCTGGTCCTCGGTGCTTCTAAAATCTGGCCGCTACAAGGGCAATCCCTTCGGCAAGCATCAGAGGCTGAGTGAACTGACCCCGGCTCATTTCGCGCGCTGGCTCGCGCTGTTCGAACATACAGCTACGGAAGTGTTCTCCACCGACGTCGCAGTGCTCCTCACCGAGCGTGCGAACCGGATCGGAGATAGCTTGAAAGCGGGCCTGTTTTTCCGACCAGAGGGTCTAGAGCACGATTGCTGAGATTACCTCGGCAGTCCGCTTTTAGGGCAGCATTGAGCGGGATCGGATCCGTCGCTCTGCATGGACGCCGCATCTTTGCCGAGGATCAATCCGTTGCTGTAGCCGTTGCAGAAGACATGACGCCTTCAGGCCTGATTGCTTTCGGTGATCGGCTTCGGCCAGCGTATAGCGGCAGGCAGCACGAGGCTCCCATGAAACGGTTTTCAGGTTTCCCACCTGAGGCGTTCGCCAAAGGCGATGAGGCCCCCGATCCATTGTTCTACCGGCAACCGCGCTTCGTCACGCATATCGACGACGACGCCATTGCAGCGGTGAGGACCCTCTACCGGGACGTTGTTCCAGCCGGCGGGATCGTTCTTGATCTAATGTCCAGCTGGGTTAGCCACCTGCCGGAGGACAGGACCTTCGCGGATGTCATCGGCCATGGCTTGAACGCCGCGGAACTCGCGGCGAACCCCCGCCTGACCCAACACTTCGTCCAAGACCTGAACGCCGCGCCCGAGCTTCCCCTCGACAGCGCAAGCACCGATGCGGCGTTGATGTGCGTCTCGATCCAGTATCTGCAGAGGCCCGTCGAGGTCCTGTCCGAGGTCGCGCGCGTGTTGCGCCCGGGCGCTCCGGTGGTGATCAGCTTCTCGAACCGATGCTTCCCCACCAAGGCTGTGGCGATCTGGAACGCCTTGGATGGGGTAGGGCGCGCGCACCTGGTCGAGTGCTATCTCCGGGAGGCCGGCTTTGCACGGACCGAGATGCGCGCGGTGATCCCGGAGCACGGCTTCAGCGATCCACTGACAGCGGTGATCGGCTGGGCCTCGGCAGCATAATGCCGGAACCATGACGTCGTGCTTGCGCAAGCCGGTCGACACGGGCACCGCTTCGCGATGCTCTGAAGGCTTAGGCCGACCTAAGCCGATCAACCGGCGATATTTGGCCTGGCAGGGGCGGGACCTTCCATGGTTCCCAGCCTAACAGCTTAACGAAAGGGACGGGAATGCAAGAACCGGTACGGACGCTCGGGATCAGATCGCTGCGTGACGCGATCCCCGTTGTGGCCATCCTGGCCGGGTTTGCGACCACGCCCGCCTGCGCGGTCACGCCGGTGACCCCGGTGGGCGTGGAGAGTTGCGACGCCTTCTTGGAGGCTTACGCTCAATGCGCGGCTAGCCCTGGCGTACCGGAAGCCGCTCGCCCCGGCATTCGCCAGGGCATCAACACAATGCACGAGAGCTTCCGCGACTCGGTCCTGCGCAACGAAGCGGCCCGTCCAACCGTGGCCTATCAGTGCGCCCAGGCACATGAGGCCGTGCGCAAAAGCCTGATCGACGCCTTCAAGTGCGATTTTCCCGCCGCACCCGCGGCCTCACAGGCTCTGCTGCAGAGCCCGCCACCGCCGCCCGGAGCAGCCCGGGCGGCGCCTCGCCTGGCGTCGGCGCAGACGCCCGAGGCTCAGGCGCTTGCAAAGGCCAATGCCTACACCGAGGCCCAGAACCACCTCGTCCGGTCGCATCCCCTGGAGCAGCAGTTGGCCGACTACCGGCGCGACAACGAGCGGGTGCTCAAGCTCGGAACGAAGCTCGGCGCCAACGCCTGGTACCACTTCGGCATCGTGGATTTCGATGGGGTCATCGACGAGTTGGAGAAGGCCGTTGCCTTGCCGGGCGTCGTGCCAGAGGTGGATGCTCAGGCCTCCCGGCTGCTGGCAGCCCTGCGTGAGGTCAATCCCATCCTGAAGGCGCTCACGCGCTATCAGACCACGCGCGAGTTCAAAGAGGATGGTTTCAAGTTCGCCCGCGAGCAGCACGCGATCCTCGTCCCCCGCGTCGACGCGGCCGCCAAGGCGATGGACGCGTATGGCACGGCCCTGTTCGAGCGCGAGATCGCCCGGGATGAGCGCCGCCTGGCGGCCCTGCCGGAGGATGCGCCGGCACGGCGCCTCCTCTCCACCAGCCTCACCCTGCGCCGCGCGGTCCGGCGGTTCGAGGCCTTGGGACCGAAAGCCGATGTCGCGCCCTTCCTAGCCGCACTCGGCGAGGTCTCGAATGCCAACCGTCAGCTTGGTACGACCTTTGACAGCATGAGCCCGAAGGCGAACTCATCCTGCACCAGCTACACCGACACGGTCGCAAGCGTGATTGGGCATGGCCGGGACGTCGCCCGGGACATTCGCGCCAAGAGTGATCCGAGCCAACCGGCGCAACGCTTCAACGAGACCTACAACCGCTCCGTCCGAGACCTCGAAGCTTGTCAGAAGAACGAGAGCCGGGCTCACTCGGGCTGAACTCGGTCGTCAGTCGCCGCGTCTGCGCTCGCTGCAAGCAGATAACTCGCCGGTCGTTCTTATACCCGTCATCGGCCGCACTGCGATTAGTAGATTGCGCACTTACGGTCTGGGCCAAAAGGCTGCGGACCACAAACAGCGCCCCTCAGGTTTGAGGTGCGCCTTTAGGTTCAATTTCGAGTAAAAGCCGCGGTGGCCATAGCCGCGATCGTGCCCATAGCCGTTACCACGTCCCCGACTATAGCCGAAGTGCCGACCGCCGAAGCGCGGTCCAAAATGATGACCGCCGCCGTAACCCCGGCGTCCGTAACCATCGCCGTACCCGCGGCGCCCGTCTCCACCGTCACCATAGCCGTACCCGTACTGGACGCTTTCCGCGGCGGTCGCAGTCTCTAGCATCGTTGCGACACCAAGCGGTGCAGCCGAAACCGGAGCCGATGCCAGGAACAGACTGGCAGCCATCAGGCCAGCACCGAGCGTAAGTGTCTTGAACATAGGGCAACTCCCTGCGGATCCGCTCATCCGAGCAACTCGCTCGAGAGACGTACCAGTTCCAATTTGAACGGCGTCCGCTTTGGGGGGATAGCCTCAACAAGCTTCCACGGCGTCGTTGGGTCGGTATCCGAAGGGCGACTTACGGTGGCTTTCCGCCGGTCCGCTTCCAGGCGGCAATGCCCAAAGCGGACGCTTCAGTGAACACTTTGCCACTTATCGTGTGTTTGATCCACTTTGGGGGTATTCTTCTCAATTAATGCTGTCGTTGACCCCGAACAAGTCGCAAGCAGTCGATGCGTCGAGCCGGATGCGGCATTTTTCCGTCGCTTTACCAGAACCGGTTTCGGTTATTACAACCCGAGTGATCAGTACGGTTCCTTACGGAGATTTACTCCTGTGTTTAAGGGCGATTTGTAATCATGACGTAAGCACCGCTTAATTGTTTTGAGGCGTGCTGGCCGAGTTCAGGCGGTGAGTTCAACGTGTCGGCATCGGTTTCAAAATTGCGCGTCCAGGTCGGTAGATCGTCGGCGGATGATCGCCTACGAGATGTGCGCGCCTTGCCGAACGTGCTCCTCACCATGCTACGTAGCATGGTCGATGCGTGGCCCGACGAAGTCTATGCGGAGCGGATCGTCGAGACGAAACTGCTGGGGCAGCGGACGCACTTTGTCGTCGATCCCGCCCTGATCCGCACACTCCTCGTCGACGAAGCAGCCTCCCTCGAACGCGAAGCGTTTATGACGCGGGCTCTGGCACCAGCCCTTGGGCGCGGCCTGCTGACGTCCGATGGCTCCCTCTGGCGAAGCCAGCGCCGCACCACGGCGCCGGTGTTCCGCCCAGATCACATCCGCACCTTCGTGCCGGGGATGGCCGCCGCCGCAGAGGCCACGCGGGACCGATGGCTCGCGCGGCCGCGGGAGGCCCCGGCCGCTGACCTCGCGCAGGAGATGATGCGTACGGCCTTCGACATCATCACTACGACCATGGCCTCTGGCGAGCCCGGGCTCGATGCCGCACGCTTCGCAGCCGCCATGGAGGATTACCTCGGCCAAACCAACTGGAAGATGGCTTACGTCATGCTGGGCCTGCCGGGTTGGCTGCCCCACCCCGGGGCGCGTCGGGGTGCCGCCGCCGCCCGCGCGTTGCGGACGGCTGTCACCGGACTCATCGCTGCGCGGCGTGCGAGGGGTGGGGCCGAACAGGATCTCTTGGGGCTGCTCCTGACCGCCCCACACCCTGAGACCGATCGGGCGATGCCAGACGAGCAACTCGTCGACAACCTCCTGACCTTTGTGGCAGCTGGTCACGAGACGACGGCCTTGGCCTTGACCTGGACCTTTCGGCTGCTCGCCGACCATCCCGGCGTCGAACGCCGGGTGCTCGCGGAGATCGCAGCCGCCGGTCTCGATATCGCTCGCGCGCCCGATCTTGCGGATCGGTTGCCCTACGCGAGGCAGGTCCTCATGGAGGCGATGCGCCTGTATCCGCCCGCACCCCTTATGGTGCGACGCACGACGAGGGCGATCCGACTCGGGGATACGCCAATCCCGGCGGGACGATCCGTGCATGTGCCTATCTACGCCCTGCACCGGCACCGCCGACTCTGGGAACGACCGGACGTGTTCGATCCGGATCGGTTTGACCCGGCGCAGCACGCTGCTCGCGACCGCCACGCCTATCTGCCGTTCGGCGCCGGCCCCCGGGTGTGCATCGGCATGGGGATGGCAATGACCGAGTGCCTCGTCGTGCTCGCGACCCTGCTGCCAGCCTTTCGCTTGCGTCCGGCCGCGCCGACGATGCCAACGGCGCGGTTCCGCGTCACGCTGCGTCCGCACGGGGGCATGCCGATGCACCTCACCCGTCGGGAGGGCTGAAATGCTGTCGTTTCAGCGCCGCTTCCGGCCCGATCCCGCCTCGCCGATGGCGAATGTGGACCGCCCCGCCGGCGAGGGAGTATCCCCCCTGGAGCACCGGCAACGGAGCGAGACCCGCGCAGAACTCCTCAACGAGACGCTGCAGCTCGCAAGTTACTCGGCGATCACCCACGTGGTGGTGGTGTTCGCCCTTGCCTACATGTTCTGGGACGACGCCTCACGGCTCTATCTCGGATGTCTCTGCGTTGCGGTATCCCTCATCATTGTCGCGACGCTGTGGACGACCTGGCACCACCGGAACACCTTCAAGAGCGAAGTCGTCGAACGTGTAATTCAGCGGGGCTTCTGGATCTGCAAGGTCCTCGCTCTCGCCTTGGGTCTCGCCTGGGCGACGATGCCGGCCGTGCTGCTGCCTCCGTCCTCCGGGAATTTCCGCATGATCGCAGCGGCCATCACGGCGGGCCTGATCTCGGACGCTTACGTCGTCGGGCCAATCTTCTCGGTCTCGCTTCTCCTCGCCGCCCCCATTGTCATCGGCGCGTTCATCGGCTTGGCAGGGTGCGAGGCGCCGTTCGGCGGGTACGTCTCGCTCCTGCTCGGCGTCTACGCGCTGTTCGTGTTCTTCAGCGTGCGGCGGATGAGCCTCCTGTCGTACCAGCGTATCTGGCAGCGGATCGTCGTCCAGAATCAGGGTGAGACGATCGGGCTGCTCCTCAACGATTTTGAAGCCGGAGCGAGCGACTGGCTTTGGGAAACCGATGCGCAGGGCCGACTACGCCACGTGCCCGCTCGAATGGCCGCGACGCTCGGCCTATCCCAACGGGCGCTTCAGGACCGTACTTTGGATGACCTCCTCCGGGGTTACGCGGCGCCCGACGGGACCGACGTAGGGCGCGCGGCCTTGCTCAGGGCGTTCGAGGCGCGGACCACCTTCAGCGACCTGTCGGTCCGGCTCAGGACAGACATGGGCGTGCGCTGGTGGACCCTGAACGGCAAACCCACCTTCGACCGACACAGCCATTTCACCGGCTATCGCGGAGTCGGGACCGATGCGACGGACGGCCGGGAGGCCCAGGCCCGCATCGCCTATCTCGCAGGTCACGATATTCTCACCGGCCTGCCGAACCGCGCAGCGTTTCAAAACGCGGCCGAGGCGGCCTGCGGGCTCCGTCCGACGGGCCAGCCGCGGATTGGGCTGTTGTGCCTCGATCTCGACGGCTTCAAAGCGGTCAACGACAGTTACGGCCATGGTACCGGGGACAGGCTGCTCCGGGTCGTCGCCGAGCGTCTGCGCGCCATAGTTGGGGACTCGAACTGCATTTACCGCCTCGGGGGCGACGAGTTTGCTGTTCTTCAAGATTGCCCTCGGCCGGAGGAAGTCGAGCGTTTAGCGGAGCGTATCGTCGCCGACCTGCGTCAGCCCTACCACGTCGATTCCGTACGCCTGGAAATTGGTGTTAGCGTGGGTATCGCCTTCACGCCGCAGGATGCCCAGGATCCAGCGAGCCTGCTCAGCCGGGCCGACCTTGCACTGTACAGTGCCAAGGCCGCCGGCAAGGGCCGCTGGTGCTGCTTCGACGCCGGCCTGGAGGACCGCATCGTGCGCCAGAGGCATCTCGATGCAGCGATGCGCCTCGCCCTTGGCACGGAGGAGATGCAGCTTCACTATCAGCCCTTGGTTGACCTCAGAAGCGAGCGAGTGATCGGTTTCGAGGCGCTCCTGCGCTGGCAGAAGCCCGGCGAGGGCTGGATCTCCCCAGCGGAGATGATCCCCATCGCTGAGGCCAGCGGCTTCGTGATTGAGATTGGCCGCTGGGCACTACACCGAGCATGCGCCGACGCGCTGTCCTGGCCGGGCCTACAGGTCGCGGTCAACATCTCGTCGATCCACGTGCGATGTCCGACCTTCTACGAAGACGTCGCAGATGCCCTTGCGCGGACGGAGATCGCGCCGGAGCGTCTGGAAATCGAGATTACCGAATCGGTTCTCCTGGATCGCAAGACCGAGGTGCTGGACAACCTGAAACGGTTGCGCCAACGCGGTGTGCGCATCGCCCTCGACGATTTTGGAACCGGGTATTCCAGCCTGAGCTACCTCACCGACTTTCAGTTCGACAAGGTCAAGGTCGATCGCTCGTTCATCCGGGATCTGCAGGAGCGACCAGAAAAGCTCGTAGTGGTCGAGGCAATCACCACAATGGCGCACGCCCTTTCGATGGCCGTCACCGTGGAGGGAGTCGAGACGCAGGCCCAGTCCCACATTCTGGGTCGAAAGAATTGCGGCACCGCGCAGGGCTTCCTCTACAGCGCGGCCCGGCCGGCTGCGGAGATCGCGGATCTGGTAGAGAAGCTCAACGCTCGTGCGGAGATCGCCCACCCTACGCACACGTACTCAGAGGCTGCCGAATAGGATAGTGGCCGGAACAGATGCCCCCTACCTGGAATCAACCTTGGCCAATTGGCGTGCTAAGGAACGGATTGGGTTACGAAGTGGGCGGGATGGATCGGTTAATGGTGTCCCTGGCCCGAGACACCTCATGCCGCACCTGCCCAACCGCTTTGCCGGGATCATCCTGTCATTCGCGCCGCTATTCGTGCACAGACTGTAGCCGCAAGCTCAAGCTCTACTCACCAGTGCGATCCCACCGCGACCAGGGTCGGCAGCGCATTGATTGATCCTCACCCAGTAATTCATATTGGAAGTTAGTGCATCGTCGGTTTGGAGTTGATAAATTAAAAGGCGCTGTTTGAAGAAAGACGACTCTCAACCATTCAGCGCTCTTCCGTCGATCACCCCGAGCCAAGGTTGCCAGACGGCTGTCGAATAGCCGCTTGTAAGAAGCGTCAACAGCTGTCCTGGCGGCCAAGTTAAGTCGGAGACTGAAAGCGGAGAGTGTCAGTAGAACGGTCCGGTAGTCGACATCGGGGCGGATGGGAGGAATGTCTTCCGTCGGTTTTGCGCTTTTTGGTACTAAATCCGACAGAGATAAATTTCCTAACAAATTCTGCAGCACATTCTTTAAAATCATCATAGGTTGTGAGTGGGGCTGCGGGCCCGCATCGTCCTGGAATCAGCCTGAGCCCCACGGACTGGACGCGAGACACCGTACGCCAACACCTGAACCTTGACTGGTAAATCAGTCTTCCAACGCTGCGGCCTGTCGCTCGAAGCTGATCAGATCAAAGTAATCGCGCCATTCCGTGATTACTCCATCGTTGACGCGCATGCTGCCCATGGTTGGGAGCGTTATGCGGTTGCCGTTCCCACCAGTGAAGAAATCGAGCCTCTCGGTCAGAACGGTATCGCCATCCTGAGCAATGCGCAGCAGCTGCCATTCGACGCGAATGCGGCTACCGACTCCGAAGGTCTTATGGAAGCTTCGCGCGTTTTCCCGCCCCGTGATCTCGGGCAACGGGATGTTATGGTAGAAAACGTCCTCGGCCAGTAGGTCGATAGCGTCATCGAAGCGATCTGCACTGATACGCTCGAAGAACAGACGCACCAGGGCGATCTCGGAGGTGTCCTCGGTCATGGCGTGGGTTGTTTCTCCTGAATTGCACCGGTCGTCGTTATTAGATCCCGGAATGAGCTCGCCATAATGGCTGGCGGACCACGTCGCGAGGGTCCGCCAGCACCGGGAGACCTACCCTCGGACGAAGGCGAGAATGTCGGCGTTCAGCGTGTCGGCGTTTACAGTGAGCATGCCGTGGCTGAAGCCCGGATACGTCTTCAGCGTGCCGTTGCGGAGGAGCTTGATCGACTCGCGCGCTGCCGCGTCGATCGGTACGATCTGGTCGTCCTCGCCGTGCAGGACGAGAGTCGGAACGCTAATCGCCTTCAGGTCCTCGCGCTGATCCGTCTCCGAGAAGGCCGCGATGCCATCGTAGTGCGCCTGGGCGCTTCCCATCATGCCCTGGCGCCACCAATTCGCAATTACACCTTGATGCACCGTCGCGCCTTCACGGTTGAAGCCGTAGAAGGGGCCCGACGGCACGTCGAGGAAGAACTGCGCTCGGTTAGCGGCGAGCCCTTGGCGGAATCCGTCGAACACCGACAGAGGCAGGCCGCCCGGATTGTCGGGCGTCTGAAGCATGAGCGGGGTCACGGCGCTGACAAGTACGGCCTTGGCGACTCGCCCATCGGGTCCGCCGTGACGGGCGACATAGCGGGCCACCTCGCCGCCGCCGGTGGAATGACCAACATGGATCGCGTCGCGCAGATCAAGGTGCCGGACGACGGCGGCTGCGTCGACAGCATAAGCGTCCATTGTGTGACCTTCGGAGACTTGCGCCGAACGACCGTGACCGCGCCGGTCATGCGCGACGACGCGGAAGCCTGCTGCCAGGAAGAACAGCATCTGCGCATCCCAGTCGTCAGAGGAGAGCGGCCAGCCATGATGGAAGACGATAGTCTGTGCATCCCTAGGACCCCAGTCCTTGAAAAAGATCTCGACACCGTCGGAGGTGGAAGCGAAGGGCATAGATGTTCTCCTGCTGTTTGCTAAGTGATGTAAATCAATCTTGGGCATAATGCCGATCGACTTCAGAGCGACGACGATGCGACTGCGCTTGGCTGCCCCGTGATCAAGCAAACTTGACGAGGTTTAGTGCCGGGACTGGTCCTCCCGGGAACTCGATGAGACGACCGCCATCCGCGAGAAGACCAAGATCGATGCCAAGGAAGCCAAGTCGGTCGATGAGGGTGTGTACCGCCGCCTTCGCTTCGGTATCGTCTCCTGCGTAGAAGAGCACCCGTTGACCGCCTTCGCTGGTTGGATCGTCCGATAGAAGCTGTGGCCGGAGATGGTTGAACGCCTTTACCACCCGAGCGCCGGGGACGAGCCTGGCGAGGACTTCAGAGGACGAAGACCGCCCGAGATCCACTCGCTTGAACAGCGGTGCCTCAATTGGGTTGTTGGCGTCGATCACGATGCGACAGCCAAAGTTTGGAAGCCCTGCGAGCGCTGCAGGTAGCTTCGACCAGTTTACCGCAACGAAGACGATCTCGCGCGACGCAGCCTCCTCGCGCGTTCCGGCCTTGATTGTCGGGCCCAGCGTTCCGACAGTGTCAGCGAGGCTTTCAGGACCACGGCTCTTGGCAAGTATCGCCGGGATGCCGTGTTTGGCCAAGGTGCTGGCAATGGCCCGCCCGATCTGGCCAGCGCCGATGATGCCGATGGAGGGCATGAGAGTGTCCTTGCTTAGGGGATCGCTTTGGACAGTCAGGCGGATTGCCCGCCGTCGACATTCAGCGTGGCACCGGTGATATACCCGGCATCAGGGCCGACGAGGAACGCGACCGCTCCGGCGATGTCTTCGGGTCGGCCGTAGCGGCCGAGGGCTGCGAGACCCTTCAGCGTCGCGGCAAACGGGCCATCCTCGGGGTTCATCTCGGTGTTGATCGCACCCGGCTGGACGAGATTGACGGTGATGTTGCGGGGACCGAGATCCCGTGCCCAGCCCCGCGTGTAGGCCGCGACGGCAGCTTTGGTCGCGATGTAGTCCGCCGCGCCCGCGAACGGGACGTGCACGGCTCCTGTCGTACCGATCGAGACGATGCGTCCGCCGCTTGTCATCAGGGGAACGGCAGCCCGAACCGCAGCGGCGACACCCTTCACGTTGATGTCCAGTTGCCGGTCAAAGGCGGCCCGATCACCGTCCGGATCGTCCACCATCCCGGTGACGAAGACGCCGGCTGAATTCACCAGGATGTCGAGCCGCCCGTAAGCTTCGTATGTCTGCCGAACGAGGCCGGCGACCTCGCCAGCATCTGCTTGATCCGCTCGGATAGCCACGGCGCGGCGTCCTGAGGCTTCCAGCTCGGTCACGATCTCATCGGCCCTCTCCCGCGACGCGGCGTAGCTGAAGGCCACATCAGCGCCGTCACGTGCCAAGCGGCGCACGATGGCAGCACCGATGCCACGTGATCCTCCGGTGACAAGGGCTACCTTGCCTCCAAGGGGGGACAAATCCTGGGCCATGGCACTGCTCCTATCCGATCGACGAAGCGTATATGGCCGAGGCAGTCCCCACGGTTTAGCCAGTTTCGTCTTGCTACACTTTCAACGATCCCTTGAAGGACGTGATGATGGAAACCCTGGCCAACCTGGAATCCTTCATCCGCAGTGCTGAGTACGGCAGCTTCTCCGAAGCCGCTCGACGCTTGTCACTTACACCGGCTGCGGTCAGCCGGAACGTGGCCATGCTGGAGCGAAACCTCGGAGTTCGCCTCTTCCACCGCTCGACGCGCAAGCTCAGTCTGACGGAGGCCGGCGAAACCTTCCGCCTCGCGATCACCGACAACCTGGAAGGCATTCAGGCCGCAATCGCCGGGATTGGCGGCGCAGGCAGCGCGCCGACTGGCACCCTCAAGGTCAGTATGGCCCTGACCTTCGGCACGATGCACATCCTGCCGCTACTACCAGGCTTCCTGCAGCGCTATCCTCTGATCCGCCCAGAATGGCACTTTGAGAACCGACGGGTTGATCTTGTCACAGAGGGCTACGATGCCGCGATCGGTGCGGGGTTCGACCTAGGGACCGGCCTCGTTGCTCATTCATTGGCGCCGGCGCATGTCATTGCAGTCGCTTCGCCAGCCTACTTGGAAAGTCGAACACTGCCCGAGGATCCGACCGACCTCCAGCAGTTCCAGGGCATCGTGCAACGCTCACTTCGGACCGGCCGGCTGCAGCAATGGACGATGCGCAACGCTGCGGGCGAGGAACAGCCAGGGCACTTGCCTGTATCCTTTGCCGTCAACGACCCGGCCGCAATGCAGGAAGCAGCGCTGCTTGGGCTGGGTGTCACCATGCTTGCGGTACCTGACGTGCTGCCTGCGCTGGAAACTGGCGATCTGATCCACCTTCTTCCAGATTGGTACGCCGATGCCGGAATGATCTCGCTCTATTACAGCACGCGAACGTTGCAGCCTGCCAAGACGCGCGCGTTCGTAGAGTGGGTCACCGAGGCTTTCGAGAACCAGCGTCTCGCTGAACGCTTCGCGGGAGGCCTCTGCAAATTCTGATCATTTCAGGTCCGCCAGCCGCTGATCTGCCTTATGGCTGGAGCGGGTGGTTTGCAGTCGATTCGCTGACGGTCGTAAATGGTTCGACGCGGACATTGCGGATGTCTGGCGGAGGAGCACGTGATGCCGAACGAGTACGTCACGATCCGGACGCGCGACGGAGATTGCGCTTCGCACGTCATGACTCCCGCCAGCGGCAGACCGTGGCCTGCGGTGATCCTCTACATGGATGCTGGAGGTATCAGGCCAGCCATGCTCGACCTGGCCCAGCAACTCGCCGACGCCGGCTACCTCGTCCTGCTGCCGGATCTCTTCTATCGATACGGACCGTTCGTACCCAAGGAGGTGTTTGCGGGCGACTTCCGCGTCATTCTCGGCCCGCTGATGGCTACACACAGAACCGCCTTGGCGAAATCGACGAGATCACACCGATCATCGCGTTCCTGAAAGGGCCGGGCAGCGGTTGGGTGACGGCGCAGACCCTGTTCGTCAACGGCGGTTTCATCGCGCGCTAGGGCGCGGACGCCATGGGGTGTCAGTCCTAGACCTGCAGGGTGTTCATGATGCGTGGCTGTCGCCCCTGTGGACGGAAGCGACACTCACGGCCTCGTGCCTCCCGGGCAAGACCGGTCTCCAAATCCCAGAAGGACGAGGGTGCGCAGGTCTGACAAACCGAGCCAGGGGCTGAATTTCCCAAAGAGGGCGCGGATGACTTTGGGGGATTGGCAAAAATAATCGGATCCGCCTACTCTACTTACAATTCGACTTGGGGGTAGCTCGTAGTGAGGTATGATCTAACGTCCTCGCCGATGGCATTCGTTGGCATGCAGACAAGATTTGCTAGCCTCTTCCAAAGCCGCAAGCCTCTGGGCTACGTGGTACTTTCAGCGACCTCGATCTTCTTGTTGGATACGTGGAGTCCGTTGCATTTCGCCGTTGCGGTCCTCTACATCGTCGTCATTGTCCTTGCGGCCGCGTGGTTTAAACACGTTGGCATCCTCAGGACCGCGGCGCTCTGCGCGGCGCTGACATGCTTGAGCTTCATTATCACCCATGGCTCAGATCCGGACAGCGGCGCCGCAGCCCGCACATTGATCAGCCTCGCCGCAATCGCGATCACCACAAAACTCGCTTTGTTCAACATCGCAACGCGTGAACGGCTGATCGCGGTTGGTAAGGAAAAGGATAATCTGGCCCGCTTTTTCCCGCAGGCTATCGTCGAACAAATCGCGACGAACGACCTCGCGCTCTCGACGACCAGATACGAGCCTGCTGCGGTCCTGTTCGTCGATATGATCGGATTCACGAAGTTCTGCAGCACTCTGCAGCCGCAGGACGTGATCGCCATGCTTCGGGAACTGCTGTGCACTCTGAGCGCCAGTGTTTTCGAGCACCACGGCACCGTCGATAAGTTCACGGGCGACGGTTTGATCGCAGTGTTCGGCCTGCCTGTTTCGAGCGATGTGAGCGCAACGAACGCCGTACGGTGTGCACTCACAATGCAGGCGAGGCTTCAATCCTGGAACGATGCACGTGCGGCATCGGGACAGGAGGTGGTCGCCGTGGCCATCGGCATCCATTATGGCGATGTCGTGCTTGGCGATGTCGGATGCGAAAGCCGGCTCGAACTGACGGTCCTCGGCGATACCGTGAACGTTGCGAGCCGTGTCGAGAACCACTGCCGGGATGCGAAGGCTTCAATTCTGATCACGGAAGCAGTGGTCCGGCGCATGCTGAGCGAGGGGAGCGAGGGGACGGTGCGTAGGTTCACCGACCGTGGTCTTCACGCGATCCGCGGGCACTCAGAGGCCATCCGGTTATTTGCAATCCCGAGGGATGCGGCATCACCCATCAATTAGCGTCATCGGCAGAGTGAATTCATCTCTGTTTGCCGGACGGTTTGCCGCCGATGCAGCGTGTCGGTCGATATCCGGCTCAGATCTTTCACGTGTCAATACAGTCGAACCGCTTTCCACCCATAGCCGAAGTTACCAGACGGCCGACGTATGACCGCTTATGGGAAGCGCTCGTGGCGATCTAGACGGCCGGCTTGGGTCGAGAGCGGTTAATCCGCCTGCGACCGAGGCGGGTGAGAGATAAAGTGTCTAATCCGAAGAGAAAGGCCAGGGTTCGCTCCGTACCCTCCGCGGCCGTTCGCACGGTCACCGGATGCGGGCTCGACCCTCGGGTCAGGGTCCTGGCGCCGACCAGTCGCGGTCGGGACAAGCCTTCGAGAAGCGGCCCATCTCGCCCTCGGCCTCGGCGATCACCCACCAAATTAAGCAGAGCCAGGGCCTTCGGCCCGTGGGTCTCCCCAGCGGACCGACGCCTGCCAGCCTGTCGGATCCGTCTTCGGACGCCGTACGGGCGCGGTGGGGAGCGCCCTCGGCCCGGGCAGGGCACGCGCCCGCGAAGGCCTGGGGCTCGGTCGGCCTCCGTCTTCGGACGACTCACCCCACCGCGCCGGCGCGCTCCTCGCGCAGCAGCGCCTCGGCGCGGCTCCGGGCGCGGGCCCAGCGCCGGCACTCGCGCTGGGCGTCCGAGAGGGCGCGGTGCTCGGCGGCCGGGTCGTCGCGGGCCTCCAGCCGCAGGGTCGCCAGGAGCTTGCCCGCTAGGGCGTCGCGCGGGGTCGGCGCCACGCCGCCGGCCGCGAGGACGTCCAGGATCACGCGGCGCTGCGCCTCCGCCGTGGCCTTCAGCCGGAGGGCGTGGCGCGGCAGGCCGGCGGCGCGCAGGAGCCGGCTCAGCCACTGTCCGTCCCAGGAGGGCGCCGAGGCGTAGAGCGTGACGTCGCGCAGGGCCGTGAGCATGTGCAGCGCCACCCAGTCATGGGCGACGCCCTCCCGCACGACCCGCTCCCGCGCGAGCCCGTGCACCGCCTCGGCCTCGGGCGCCCAGTCGGTCCAGCCCGGGGCCGGGCGGATGAGGAAGCTCTCCGACGCGCCGTCGGGAAACACCCAGGCGACCTCGATCGGGTAGCTGGTCTTGGCCAGCGAGGACGCCTCGAAATCCAGGAAGGCGATGCGGCTCAAGGCAGGACCATCGGGGAGACCATCGGGGGGACCATCGGGGCTCGGAACCGGAACGGGGTGGGGAAAAGGGACGCCGCCCGGCAACAAACCGGCGCAGAGCCGAGTTCCGGCTTCGACGAACCACGAAGGATTCCGGGTGAGCGACGCAACACCGATCTCGATGCCCGCGCGCGGGACGCGCCGCGGGCGCGCCGAGGCCGCTTCCCTTCTCAGATCTTCCCCCAGATCTTCCCGCACACGATCTTCGCTCGCAGAACCCGTCGCGCAGATCCGCCGACGCTCGGCGGCCCTGGCCGCGCCGCATCCGGCGCTCTGGGGCCTCGCCCTGGCGGTCGCCCTCCTCGACGCGGTGTGGCTGCGCCGGGTGGGGATCGCCCTGGCGCCGTTCGGCTTCGGCGTGGCGGCGGCCATGGTGGCGGCGCTGCTGGCGCTCGCGATCCTGCTCGGCCCCATCCTCTCCGAGCCCAAGCTGCGGGCCATGGCGCTGGCGAGCGCCAGCCTCATCGCCGTGACCGTGCCCATCGCGGTGCTGCACTACCTCACCGCCACCTGGGCCCTGCCGCTGGCCGATGCGCGGCTGGCGCGGGCGGAGGCCGCGCTCGGCTTCGACTGGCCCGCCTACCTCGCCGTCCTGCAGGCGCATCCGCGCCTCGCCTGGTGGCTGGCGCTCGCCTACCACACCAGCGGGCCGCAGGTCGGGCTCACGGTGATCGCGCTCAGCGCCACCCTCCGGGTCGGCCGGCTCTGGGCCTATGTGCGCCTGTTCGCGGTGCTGCTCCTCGCGGTCGTGCTCATCGCCGCCCTGGTGCCGGCGGCCGGCCCCTTCGTGCATTACGGTCTCGCCACCGTGCCGGACGGCTCCATCGAGACCCTGGGCGCCCTCTGGCACCTCGACGCCCTCGAGCACCTGCGCGCCGGCACCCTGCGCACCCTGGCCCTGGAGGACATCCGCGGCCTCGTGACCTTTCCCTCCTTCCACGTCTGCCTCGCGGTGCTGACCGCCTGGGCGCTGGCGCCGATCCCGGTCCTCGGCCCCCTGGCGATCGCCCTCAACGCCGTCATCGTCGTGGCGACCCTCGGGGCCGGCGGGCACTACCTGCCCGACCTCCTCGCCGGCTTCGTGCTCTCGGTCACGGTCATCGGCGGGCGCGCCCTCCTGCGCGGACGCCGCACGCGCGCGCCGAACCTCCGGCCCGAACCCGCCCCGCACGGGTCGCGTTGTCCGGGATGAACACGCGCGGCCGTGATCTGCGGCGCGCCCGATTCCATCCCTCCGAGAGGATCGACATGCGTCCTTCCAGCCTCGCCACCGCGGCGGCCCTGGCCTGCGCCGCGGCCTCGGCCCTGCCGCTGCCGGCCGCGGCCCAGAGCACCGGCTATGTCACCGGCTTTCCCGGCAAGGACCCGGCCGGCGACGACGCGATCGGCTGGGGCCCGGCCTATCGCCCGGAGACCAGCTTCTCCCAGCCGGGCACGCCCCCGACTCCGGGCGATTTCGCCGGTGCGGCCTACCGGGCCCGCTCCGGGCGCGGCCCCTACGACGACGTGCAAGAGACTGGGCAAGGGACCGGGCAGGGCATTGGGCAGGCCGCCGGCCGGCGGTCCGGATTGCGCGGCGCCCGCTTCGCGCCCGACGACGCGGTCGAGGGCGTGCCCTCCCGGCGCCACCGCGCGGCCCGCCACCACCGGACCCGGGGACGGCACGCCGACCGCTGAGGCCGTCGCGCTCCGACGGGACGGCACCGCGTGCTGTCGGGCGTGACATCAGGACTGGCATGATTTGCCTTGACGGCCGCGGCGCCCCACCTCGTGGCGAGAGCCGCACGCCGCGCCGCACACGGGACCCAAACCCTCGATGACAGCCGCCATTCCCTTCGCCAACACCTATGCCCGCCTGCCGGAGCACTTCTTCGCCCCGGTGAACCCCACCCCCGTGGCGGCGCCGCGCCTGATCCGGGTCAACCACGGCCTGGCCGCGGAGCTCGGGATCGACGTCGCCTGGCTCGAGAGTCCGGCGGGCGTCGCGGTGCTGGCCGGCAACCGGGTCCCGGAGGGCGCCGAGCCTCTGGCCATGGCCTATGCCGGCCACCAGTTCGGCAACCGCGTCCCACAGCTCGGGGATGGCCGCGCGATCCTGCTCGGCGAGGTCGTCGGGCGCGACGGTCTGCGCCGCGACATCCAGCTCAAGGGCTCGGGCCCGACGCCGTTCTCCCGCCGCGGCGACGGCCGCGCCGCCCTCGGGCCGGTGCTGCGCGAGTACGTGGTCAGCGAGGCCATGACGGCCCTGGGCATCCCCAGCACCCGCGCCCTGGCGGCCGTGCTCACCGGGGATTCCGTGATGCGCGAGACGGTCCTGCCCGGCGGTGTCCTGACCCGGGTCGCCACCAGCCACATCCGCGTCGGCACCTTCCAGTACTTCGCCATGCGGGGCGACGTCGACGGCGTGCGGGCGCTCGCCGACCACGTCATCGGCCGGCACTACCCGGAGCTGGCGGAGGCCCCGAATCCCTACGGCGCGCTGCTGACCCGGGTGGTGGAGCGCCAGGCCGACCTCGTCGCGCGCTGGCTCCTCGTCGGCTTCATCCACGGCGTGATGAACACCGACAACTGCGCCGTCTCCGGCGAGACCATCGACTTCGGACCCTGTGCCTTCCTCGACGCCTACGACCCCTCCGCCGTGTTCAGCGCCATCGACGAGAATGGCCGCTACGCCTACGGCAACCAGCCGGGCATCCTGCACTGGAACCTGACCCGCTTCGCCGAGGCGCTCCTGCCGCTGCTGGCGCCCGAGACCGAGGACGGCATCGCCGTGGCGCAGGACCTCCTCGGCGCCTTCGGCCCCCGATTCGAGGCGGCCTATTACGGCGGCCTGCGGGCCAAGCTCGGCCTCGCGACCGAACGGGACGAGGACCGCGAGCTCGGCCGCACCCTGCTCGAGGCGATGCAGGCCGGGACCTCCGACTTCACCCTGACCTTCCGGCGCCTCGGCGCGGCGGTTCTCGGCCCCGAGGGCGATGGTCCGGTGCGCGACCTGTTCGACGACTCCACCGTATACGATGCCTGGGCGACCCGCTGGCGCGCACGTCTCGCCGCCGAGCCGACGGACCCGGCCGCGCGCCGGGCGGCGATGGACCGGGTCAACCCCGCCTTCATTCCGCGCAACCACCGGGTCGAGGCGGTGATCGAGGCCGCGATCGCGCGCGACGACTTCGCGCCGTTCCACGAGCTCGTGACGGTGCTGGCCCGCCCCTACGATGACCAGCCCGCCTTCGCGGCCTATGCCGAGCCGCCCCAGCCGCACGAGCGCGTGCTGCGGACGTTCTGCGGCACCTGAACCGAACCGGCTCCGGGCGGGCGGTGTTCTCCGAGGGACCACACCCCACCCATGACGGAGACACGCCGGATGCCCAAAGACCCCACCACCGGAGCCGATTCCACGGGCGGCCTCGCCACCGGACCGCGGGACACCGTCACCGGGCAGGTCAAGAACGCGCCCGGCGAACCCATGGAGCGGCCCGGCACCGAGGCCGCCGAGGCGGGTGCCATCGACGCGCCGCGCCTCACCCCGCAGGGGCGAACCGGTGACGCGGCGCAGGACGAAGACGAGACGAACCCGATGGGCGGTGTGAAGACCGGGCAGACGGACAAGGCCGAGGGCTGAGCGGGTCCGGCTGAGGGATAGCTTCCCCCGGTTTGGAGGGAACGCTGAGAGGCTTGCAGCATTTCTGGTATATTGTATTTCGTAGGTGCTCGCGAGCGCATGCCAGGAGTGTCCCGATGACCCAGACACTGAAGCCGGACCGTCCGATCTGGCCCTCCGTACCGGACGACCGTCCGCCGCCCCGCACCACCCGGCCGGAGCCTTCGGCGCCTCAGATCGAACCTGCCCTCATCGAGAGGCCCAAGGCCGACGAGGCAGCGAACCAGCGCGTCGGGTTCGAGGGCTTCGGCTCGTTCTCGCGCTGAACGTCTCGGCTCACGCCACCGAGGCGACCGGGTGTTCCGACGCTGCGGTGCCGTAGGTCCAGTCCACCGCGAACAGCCGCATGTCGCGGGTGTCCCGGCACTCCGACGGGGGCATGCCGGAGAGCCGGAGCGATGCCCGGGTGGGCGGGCCGAGGAGGCGGATCACCTCGTCCGAGGCCGACAGGGTCAGGTCGGCGGCCTTGGCCCGGGCCTCGATCCGCGCGAGCCGGTTCATCGCCGGGCCCAGCACCGTGAACTCGGCCCGGTGGCCATCGTCGAAGACCCCGACCAGAACCTCCCCAGCATGCAGCGCCATGGTAATGCGCAACTGCGGTCGATCCTCCCGGTGGCGCTCCGCGTTCAGAACCGCGAGACGGGCCACGATGGTCCGAGCGCAGGCCATCACCGCCTCGGCCTGGGCCTCCGGGCGCCCAACGATGAACTGCGCCAGGATGCCGTCGCCGACATACTTGTCGACGATGCCGCCATGTTCGCTCACCGCCACGTGGGTCAGGGCACGGACGTCGAGGAGGGCGCGGACCACCTCCTCCTGGGCTTGATCCCGCGAGAAGGCCGAGAAGCCGCGCAGATCGAGTCCGAACAGGCAGGCATGGCGGGACTGAACCGCCCCGACGACGCCGCGCTGGGCAAGCTCCCCCGCCACGCGGCGCGGCACGAAGCGCGCGAGGCTCGTCCGCTCCTGCTCCATCCGTAAAGCAGTAGTCACCGCCATCTGCAGCCGGCGCACCCCGTCGATCACCACGAGACTCGCGGCCAGGAAGGTCAGGAGGCCCGGCACCTCCTCCTCCAGGGTCACGTGCGGGCCGAGGAGGGCACTCTCGGGAGCGAGATAGGCGAGGAGAATGGTGCCGCCCCAGGCGAGGCTGACCAGCCCCGAGAACGCCGCGGTGTGCCAGACCCGCATGCTGAGGCCGGTCTGGAGCAGGAGAAGGAAGGCCGGCAGGCGGCTCACCGCGGTGGCGGTCTCTTCGGTTTCCACCGCACCGAGCAGGATGTGCTCGACGATGAGGAACAGCGCTACGCCGGCGTTCAGCAGGGTCGCGGTCCAGGCCAGCCACTCCGTCCCGGGCACCGCTCCGCCCTCCCGCTGCGAGGCGCGCCAGTCGGCGATCCCGAGGCCGAGGGAGAAGATCGCGTAGACCCCGAGGCCGATCCAGTGATGGGTGGAATGGGTCGAGCCGTCGTAGCCCTGGGCGGTGGCCACGAGCACCAGGACGATGATGAGGTAGAGCAGCACGGACCGACGGCCCGAAGCGGCCTGAAGCCGTCTCAGGATAGCGGGATCACCGTCGTGTGGACGGCGACGCGAGGGCAGGCGCATGCGGTTGGCAATCGATGAGTGGCGCCTGGTTCCTTACCACGCCAGGCCACCCGCGCATCGGCGGCGATTCGCCGTGGCTCAGAGGGCGCCTTCGCGGATGGCACCGGGATCGGCCAGCGCGTGCAGCAGGCGCGCGGCGCTGTGGGCGAAGCGCAGGGTCACGGCCTTGCGCCGGGGACCGCTCAAGGGATGGTCCGCCGGGTCGCGCAGGATTGCGGCGCCGAATGCATCGGCAACGATGAGGCCGGTGTCCTCCGGGGTCAGGGTGGTGGAGAGCGTCTCGGGAATCGCGAAGTAGAAGCGATCACAGTAGTCCCGGTAATCCGGCCATTTCCGGTCGGCCCGGAAGTCGGCGACGCTGGATTTGATCTCCACGATCGTCAGGCGCCCAGCCGGGCAGAGTGCGATGACGTCGGCGCGACGACCGTTTGCCAGGGAAAACTCCGGAATGGTGACGTGACCGAGTTCGGCGAACAGGCGCCGGACGCCGCGCTGGACTTGGAGTGCGGTGGCCGACTGTCGCCGGTCGGGCGGAAGAATCACGGACGCGAGGGCTGCTGACATACGGCTCTGATGCATCGGAACGACGTCCCGAATCGGGACTGTTCACAGGAAATCAGCCCCGGCGCGGCTTGTCACCTGCGACCCCTTTGCCCCGCTTCGGGTGGAGCCCCGGCTCGGGTCATGGCACCCAACGCGGTCGATCGGGGAGGTGGACCTGCCGAAGAACGAAGATCCGGACCGGGACGCGCGGACGGAGCGCGTGACGCGTGAACTCGCGCACTTGGTGTCGCTGGATGCGCGGCGGCGACTGCGGGTGCGCCTGTTTAGGGTGGCGCGCGGTACCATGGGCGCTGGTGTGACCCTGGCAACCCTGATCAAGCTGAAGCGCGCGGGCTCTCCGGCGCTCAAGCTCGGCATCGCCGTGCTGGTCGGGCTGGGCTTGGCCTGGCCCTTCGTCGTCCTGGCGGTGGTGGCGCTCGTTCGCCTCGTCCTCGCCCTGGTGAGCCTGTTCGACGGAGGTTCTGCCGATTGTCCCGACATCGCCTGCGGCGATGGATGCGAGCGCCGGGGAAAAGCGGGCGGCCCGCCTGCGCCATCTTATCGTCCGACGCCGAGCCTGGCTCGCGGCCCCGTCAGGACGGGCTCCAAGCGCGCGCCGGCGTGAGGCCGCCCCTTTGCCGGCCGTATGACACCGCTCAGGCCATGTCCCACAGGGCGGCGCGGAGCGCGTCGAAACCGTCCGTCAGGGCGGCGGGGCCGGGCTGGAGGATCAGCGGCGACTTAATCTCGTGAATGCGCCCGGCGGCCACCGCCGGAATCGCGTTCCATCCCGGGCGGGCGCGGATGTGGTCGCGGTTCACGCGCTTGCCGCACCAGGAGGCGAGGATCACATCGGGTCGTGCTGCGATCACCGCCTCCGAGGTCACGATTCGGTCCCGAGCCGCCGCCTGCCGGCTCAGTTCGGGGAAGACGTCGTCGCCGCCCGCCGCTGTGATGAGGTCCGAGACCCAGCCGATGCCGGAGATCATCGGGGCGTCCCACTCTTCGAAATAGACGCGCGGCCGCGGCCGCGCGGCGCTCTCCCCGGCGGCGGCCGCGATCCGGTCGGCCAGCCGTATCGCCAGTGTTTCGGCCTCGGCCGGCACGCCGGTCAAGGCGCCGACGGTCCGGATCATCGCCAGGCAGCCGGCCAAATCGCGCTGGTTGAACAGGTGCACGGCGATGCCGGTCCGAGCAAGATCGGCCACGATCTCGGCCTGCAGATCGGAGAAGGCTAGGACGAGGTCGGGAGCGAGGGCCAGGATCTTGGGCAGGTCGGCACTGGTGAAGGCCGAGACCCGAGGCTTCTCTCGCCGGACCCGGGCGGGGCGCACCGCGTAGCCGGAGACTCCGACGATGCGGTCCTCCTGGCCGAGGAGGTACAGCGTCTCGACGGTTTCCTCCGTCAGGCAGACGATGCGCTCAGGCGGGAACCGGCGCACCGCGCCTCAGCCCTTCAGGTAACCGAGGAGCCCGGCCCCGGGTGCCAGCATGAGGAAGGCCCAGGCCAGGGCCGAGGTCACGTTGGCGATCTGGAACGGCAGGCGCTTCACCCCGAACACACCCGCAATCAGCGGCACCACGGCCCGGGCAGGACCGATGAAGCGCCCGATCAGAATGCCGCCGGCGCCCCACTTGCGGCAGAATTCCTCGGCGCGGGCGACGATAGCGGGATATCGCCGCATCGGCCACATCTGCTTGGCTCCCTCCTTATAGTAGTGCCCGAACTCATAGGAGGCCCAATCGCCAAGCGCCGCCCCGAGGGCGCCCGCGAGCATCACCGGCCAGAACGGGATCCCGACCGAGCCCATCAGAGCCCCGATTCCGAGAAGCAGAAAGGTGGCGGGCACCAGCAGCGACAGGAACGCCAGGGACTCGCAGAACGCGAGCACGCCGACGATCAGCGGCGTCCAACCCTGGTTTGCCTCCACGAAGGCGAGGGTGCTGATGCGGATTGAATCGAAGTCCATGGGGCTCGCTTGAGGTTCGGCGCTTTCCTGTGACCGAGGGCGCAGATCGGGGCAAGCGCGGGGGCGCCGGCGGGGGTGCGTCGAGAGGGAAAACCGGGTTAAGGGCTGGCCCCACAACTCCTCGGCCGCGGGATTTCGGGAGATTCCGGAATGAACATCCTCTCGATTCAGTCCCACGTCGCGTTCGGCCACGTGGGCAACGCCTCGGCGGTGTTTCCGATGCAGCGCCTCGGCGTCGAGGTCTGGCCGATCCATACGGTGCAGTTCTCCAACCACACCGGCTATGGCGCCTGGCGCGGCCGGGTGTTCGACGGCCCGGCGATCGAGGATCTCGTCGCTGGAATTGCCGAGCGCAGCGTGCTCGGGACCTGCGATGGGGTGCTCTCGGGCTACATGGGCTCGGCCGACATCGGTACCGCCATCGTGCGGGCCGTGGCCTCGGTGCGGGCGCTGAACCCGCAGGCGCTCTACGCCTGCGACCCCGTGATGGGCGACACCGACCGCGGCATCTACGTGCGCCCCGGCATCCCCGAATTCATGCGTGTGCAAGCGGTGCCGGCGGCCGACATCGTCACGCCGAACCAGTTCGAACTGAACCACCTCTCGGGTCTGCCGACCGGCACCCTCGCGGAGGCCAAGCGCGCGTTGGCCTCGGTTCATGCGCTGGGGCCCCGGGTCGTCCTCGTCACCTCGCTGATCACCGACGACACGCCGGACGACGCCATAGATCTCCTGGCGGGGGAGGGCGGTCACTTCTGGCGCCTGCGCACGCCGCGCCTGCACCTCGACGTGAACGGTGCGGGCGACGCCATCGCGGCCCTGTTCCTGGTGCACTATGCGCGGACGCGCTCGGCCGCGCTGGCCCTGGGCATGGCCGGGGCCTCGGTTTACGGCCTCCTGCGCCGCACGGCCGAAGCTGGCTCGCGCGAGATCCTCACGGTGGCGGCGCAGGACGAGTTCGTCACGCCGAGCGAGACGTTCCCGGTGGACACCGTCTAAGGTGAACGCTCTTCAAGCTCATCCTTCGCAGAGTCCGGAGAACCAACCATGCCACGCCGCTTCGTGACCCTCGACGTGTTCACCGACACGGCGCTGACGGGAAATCCCCTCGCCGTCGTCCTCGATGCCGAAGGCCTCGACACGGCTGCCATGCAGGCCCTGGCCGCCGAGTTCAACCTGTCCGAGACGGTGTTCGTGCTTCCGCCCGAGGCGTCCCGGCACCGCGCCCGGATGCGCATCTTCACGCCCGCGTCCGAATTGCCCTTCGCCGGGCATCCCACCCTCGGCACCGCCATCCTTCTCGCCTTGCGCGACCAGCGAGCGGGGCTTGCCGACGCGATGGCCTTCGGTCTCGAGGCTTCCCTCGGAACCCTGGCCTGCGTGGTCGAACCCGGGGACGGGCGCGGCACCGGGCGCTTCAAGATGCCGGTCCTTCCGGAGTATCTGGGGGAGGGGCCCGAGCCGAGCCTGGTCGCCGCCGCCCTGGGCCTGGAGCCGGGCGAGATCGGCTTCGCCCGCCATGTCCCGAGCCGGCACCGGGCCGGCCCTGCGTTCCTGTTCGTGCCGCTCGCCAGCCAAGCGGCTCTCGACCGGGCCAGGGTGGTGGCGGCCGCCCTCGGTGACCTCGGGCCCCCGGCCGCGCTTTACTGCTATACCCTCGACGCCGAGGAGGTCGGCCACCGCTATCAGGCCCGAATGTTCGCGCCCCATATCGGCGTGCCGGAAGATCCAGCCACCGGCTCGGCTGCGGCGGCTTTCGCCGGAGTGATGATGCAGTTCGAGCCTCTGGGCGACGGGGAGCACGACATCGTCCTACGCCAGGGCGTCGCCATGGGCCGGCCGAGCACGATCGGGGTCCAACTCGTTATCGACGCCGGTGCCCTGCGCTCCGTGGAGATCAGCGGGGCGGCAGTCCTCGTGAGCGAGGGCACCCTGCTTGTCTGACGGTTTCACGCTGACGCCGCTCAGGCACATCGAGGCCCGGTTGGTACCCTCCGAGTGGGCCTGGGCCCGCGACCATGCCGAGACGATCGCCGAGACCTGGGCCCGGCGGCGCGCCGAGCGACCGGATCTGTTCGACGGACGGGTGCTCCTTGCCCGCGACTGCCGCATCGACGGATCGGCCTGCGTGATCGACCTGTTCGAGGTCGCGTATTCCCAGTTCCTCGCCTTCCGCCACGCGGGCTCCCCGGATCCGGCGGTGACCAATGCCTTCGCAGCGGTGGTGCCGTGGAGTTCCGACGGTGCGGCCCTCCTCGGCATCATGGGCGGACACACCGCCAATGCCGGTCAGATCTATTTTGCCTGCGGGACCCCGGACCACACCGACATCCGTGATGGCAGCCGCGTCGACCTCGCCGGAAGCGCTGGGCGGGAGTTCCTGGAGGAGACAGGCCTCGTCCTACCGCCCGACGCGCCGGAGGAATGGGTCCTGGTCTCGGGCCAAAGCCAGCGTGCGTTCCTGCGCCCCGTACGCTTCGCCGAGACAGCCAAGGCGCTGCATGGCCGGATGGAAGGCCATCGGCGAAGCGAGGCCGCGCCGGAACTCGCCGGCTTCGCCATCGCGCGCGGGCCGGATGATCTCGATGCTGCCCGGATGCCCGGCTTCGTGCGGGCTTATCTGGCTCGTGCCTTCGCGGCGGACTAGCGGTAGCCGTAGCGCGCCTTGGCGGCCCCGAGAAGGTTGAGGGCTTCGCGTTCGCGTCCGCCTGCGCAAGCATCGGCGGCGTGGCGCAGGTCGGCGCTGAAGCGCTCGCCCACGGGTGGATTGAGGTTGCCGGTCGCGACGTCGCTGTCGACCACCGCCTGGGTGCGGGCGATGGACGGGCTGCAGCCAGTGCCTTGGGGCAGGGGCGCTGCGACCACGGGGGCCGGGGCGACGGCGGCCGCAGGCGACACGGAGGTGGTCGGCTTACAGGCGCCGAGCAGGGCGGCGGAGAGAAGGACGGCGACGGCGAGGCTGACCCGGGACACGGCGGCTCCTGACGGTAACCGTGCCGGGACACGGCACAGCTTGATCCGGGGCGGTTTTGCGCCGTGCGCTCCGGCCGGTCAATCGGGTCCGGGGCCGGACGAACCTGGATTGAGAGGGCGACCCCGGTGAGCCGCCCTCTAGTTGAACCTTTCTACCAGCCGCTCACCTGGAGCCGCTCACTTGGACTTGTCGGCGATGGCCTTCAGTCCGGAATCGTAGATGCCGGAGACCGCATCAATCGCCACCGCATCCGGAGCGCCCTTCGCCTTGAAGCTGCCGGTCCAATTCACGGTCGAGCCCGAACCCTTCGGCATCACCGAGAGGGTCGAAGAATAGTCGCTCACCGGCAGGGGCCCGGAAACGATGGCATAGGTGTAGCTCATGGCCTTGTCGTCGCGCTTGGTCTGCGACTCGACGATGGTGCCGCCGCCTTTCAGACTCAGGGTCCGCAGAGTCTTGCCCCCGTCCTGCGACAGCACGCACTTCTCAATGGCAGGATGCCACTGACCGATGCCGCAAAAATCGCCGATCGTCGCCCAGACCTTGGCCGGTGGCGCGGCGACGTCGATGGTTTTGGCGGCATCGAGCGCCAGCACCGGCGCCGTTCCGGCGAGCAGGGCTAGAGTGGGCAGGCCCAGGGTGCGCGACAGCATCCGTGACATGGTGGGTTTCCTTCCAGATTTATTCTTGCGTGGACGGACTGATTCTGCCGCCGGATCGTATTCGATCCGCCTTCGAAGCTAGGCGGGGTGGAGCTCAGGGCAATGCGTCCGACGCAAACACCTACGAATTCGAACAACTGGGTGTGGAGAATCTGTGCGGCGTTCCCATCGGCCGGGATAGCCCTTGACGGGAGAGCCGCTGCGCGTAGGGCGCCAAACCTTGTCAAGCCAGCCGCCAGCGGCTAGGTAAACCGCCTTCGCAAAGGTTCGCGCGCCGCCACGGCACGCCCTTGCCCCTCGGGAGAGACGAGCCTTGGCCAGCGCCGGCTCCA
>Ga0160427_10000367_pt1 | contig 28046 bp, 19 predicted proteins | sample SolpanmetagenomL_FD_108194 | JGI IMG/M metagenome (GOLD analysis project Ga0160427, IMG submission 108194) | Solar panel surface microbial communities from Lawrence Berkeley National Laboratory, California, USA - L | ecosystem: Engineered > Built environment > Solar panel > Unclassified ...
GATAAGCAGCGCGGCTACTACACCAGCTTCATCCAGATTACGGCCACCGGCGGGCTCATTCTCAGCATCACCGTCATCCTCATTACCCGCAAGCTGATGGGCGAGCCCGCCTTCAAGGAGTGGGGCTGGCGCATTCCGTTCCTGCTCTCGGGCTTCTTGGTTATTGCCTCGTACTTCATCCGCAAGCGCCTGCACGAGTCGCCGCTGTTTGCCAAGGCCAAGGCTACCGGCACCACCAGCAAGAGCCCCCTGCGCGACTCGTTCGTGAACCCCGTGAACCGCCGCTTGGTGCTCATCGCCCTTTTCGGCGTTACGATGGGGCAGGGCGTTATCTTCTACACCAGCCAGTTTCAGGCCTTCACCTTCATGAACGCCACGCTCAAGCTTGATACCGTGCATTCGAGCATCATCATGGTGGTGTCGATGCTGCTGGCCACGCCGCTGTTCGTCTACTTCGGCTCGCTCTCCGACCGCATCGGGCGCAAGCGCATCATTATGACGGGCATGATTTGCGGGGCGCTGTTCACCATGCCGCTCTTCCACGGCCTGCAAGCCTTCGCCGGTCCCATTACCGAAGTAACGCCCGCCACGGTGGATGCCGCCGGTAAGGCCGTGCCCGCCGTCATGAAGGCCCTCAACCCAAATATTCCGGCCATGATTGCGCTCACTTTCTGCCTCGTGCTGTTCGTGACGATGGTCTACGGCCCCATCGCCGCCTACCTCGTCGAGCTGTTTCCGACCAGCGTGCGCTACACCTCGCTGTCGGTGCCCTATCACATTGGTAATGGCATCTTTGGCGGCTTTGTGCCCTTGGTGGCTACCTCCATCGGGGTGTGGGCGGCGGCCCAGCCCGCCGGCACCTTTGCCAACGAGCACAAGAGCGTTATTGGCCTCATTTACCCGGTCGTCATCGCCTTCATCTGCTTCTTCGTGGGCATGGCCCTCATGAAAGACACCCGCGATGTAAAGCTCATGGATAGCTAATAACTAGTTGATTGTCAATAAAAAACCCGTCAGGCAGTCCGCCGGGCGGGTTTTTACATTCCCGCGCCGCGCTAACATTGCCCCCTCATGCGCCCCAACCCCAATGATACTAAGGCTAGCCCGCCGCGCGGCCAGCGGCTGCTCTACGTAGCGGTACTGTTCACGGTGCTGCTCAACTACCCGCTGCTGGCCGCCTTCGACCGCAGCGGCCGCGTGGCCGGTGTGCCCGTGCTCTACCTCTACGTGCTGCTGACGTGGCTGCTGCTCATCGGCCTTACCGGCTGGCTGGCCCGGTCATTCCCCAAATAACCGAATGGTGGAGCGCCCAGCGAGCAGCCCGCGCGCACCGTCACCCATCTTCCCCCCGCTTGTTGCGCCCGCGCCCGAAGCGCCGGCTTCGCGCTCCACCTCCCTGCTTACATGAATAAGCTGCTCGTCATCGCGTTCTCGTTCGGCTACCTGGCCCTGCTTTTCGGCGTAGCCCACGCCGCCGAGCGGCGCTCGGCAGCGCGCAAGAGCCTGGTGGCCAACCCCTACGTGTATGCCCTGAGCATGGCCGTGTACTGCACGGCCTGGGCCTACTACGGCTCGGTGGGCCGGGCGGCGCACCAGGGGCTCAGCTTCGTGGGCATTTACCTGGGGCCGGGGCTGCTGGCGCCGGCGTGGTGGCTGGTGCTGCGCAAAATCATCCGGGTGTGCCGGCAGCAGCGCCTCACCTCGATTGCCGACTTTATTTCGGCCCGCTACGGCAAGAGCGCCAGCCTCGGCGCGCTCGTTACGGGTGTGTGCGTGCTGGGCGTGGTACCCTATATTGCGCTGCAAATCAAGGCGATTGCCACTTCGTTTGTGGTGCTCACGGGCAGCGGCCACCCGGCCAATGCCACCAGCCCGGCGCTGTTCACGGCCGGGGCGCTGGCCGTGTTCACCATCCTGTTTGGGGTGCGCTCGGTCGAAGCCACCGAGCGGCACGAGGGCGTGGTGCTGGCCGTGGCCCTCGAAAGCCTCGTGAAGCTGCTTGCCTTTCTGCTGCTGGGCGGCTTCGTCACGTTCGGGCTGTTTGGCGGCTTCGCCGACTTGTTTGACCAGGCGGCGGCCGAGCCGGCGTTGCGGCAGCTTTTCACCTTCAAGGGCGCGGGCACCAGCGGGGCCGAATGGCTTACGCTGCTCGTCCTCAGCATGTCGGCGGTGCTGCTGCTGCCGCGCCAATTTCAGGTGGCCGTGGTCGAGAACGTGGACGAGGACCACCTGCGCAAGGCTATGTGGCTGTTTCCGCTCTACCTGCTCGTTATCAACGTCTTCGTGCTGCCCATCGCCTTTGGTGGGATGCTGAAGCTCGGCGGCCGGGGCTACGACGCCGATACCTTTGTGCTGGCCTTGCCGCTGGCTTCGGGCCACTCGTGGCTGGCCCTGCTCACGTATTTGGGTGGGCTCTCGGCGGCCAGCAGCATGATTATCGTCGAAACCATTGCCCTGAGCGTGATGATAGGCAATCACCTGCTCATGCCACTGCTGGTGCGGGTGCCGGCGGCCCGGCCCGAGGGGCAGCGGCGCTGGTTTGCCTACCTGGGCCGCGTGGCCCTCACGAGCCGGCGGCTGGCCGTGCTGCTGGTGCTGGCCCTGGCCTACGGCTACTACGCCGGGGTGGGGCGGCAGCTGCCGCTCGTCAATACCGGGCTGGTGTCGTTTGCGGCGGTGGCGCAGTTTCTGCCCGCCGTGCTGGGCGGGCTGTACTGGAAGGGCGGCACCCGGCGCGGGGCCACTTGGGGGCTGCTGACGGGGTTTGCCATCTGGTTTTTTACCCTGGTGGTGCCCACGCTGGTGGGGCCGGGCCGCCTGCCGGTGAGCGTGCTCAGCGATGGAGTAGGGGGGCTGGGCTGGCTCCGGCCGGGCGCACTCTTTGGCCTCGATGGCCTCGACTACCTTTCGCACGGCTTGTTCTGGAGCTGGTTTTTCAACATCGGGGGCTACGTGGGCTTGTCGCTGGCCTGGCCGCCCACGGCGCTCGAATTGCGCCAGGCCGACGTATTTGTCGATGTCTTTCGCCGCCGCAGCCTGGCCGAGGAAATCGCCGGCTGGCAGGGCCGCACCCCGCTGCCCGACGTGCGCGCCCTGCTGCTCGGCTTTTTGGGTAAAAAGCGTACCAACCAGGCCCTGCGCGCCTTCGCCGAGCGCTTCCCCGACGCGTTGTCAATTACCAATGAGCAAGCAGCAAGTAGCAAGTCTCCGGTAAGCAGCGCCGGCCCGGCCCCTGGCTCCCAGGCACCAGGCATGGAGCACCAAGCGCCCCTGGCCGCCGACCCGCGCCTGCTCACCTACGCCGAAAAGCTGCTGGCCGGCACCCTCGGGCCGGCCTCGGCGCGGCTGCTGCTGGCCTCGGTGGCGGGCGCCGAGGAAATCAGCTACGACAACGTGGTGGGCATTCTCAAGGAAAGCCAGCAACTGCTGGAAGCCAACCGCCAGCTGCAAAAGCAAAGTCGCCAGCTTCAGCGCCTCACCGACGAGCTGCGCCAGGCCTACGACCAACTGCAAATCCTGGATATGCAGAAGGACGAGTTTCTCTACACCGTGACCCACGAGCTGCGCACGCCGCTCACTAGCATCCGGGCGCTGGCCGAGATACTGGCCGACAACCCCGAGCTGGAGGTGGAGGAGCGCGAGCGCTTTCAGCACACCATCAGCCGCGAGGCCGAGCGCCTCACGCGCCTCATTTCGCTGATTCTGGACTTGGAAAAATTCGAGAGCGGCCAGGCCAGCCTCGACCGCTCGCCCCTGGCGCTGGCCGACGTGGTGCACGAGGCCGCCGAGGCCGTGTCCCAGCTGGCCCGCGCCCGTGGTACCGAGCTGCGCGTGGACGTGCCGGCTAGCCTGCCGCCCCTGCCCGCCGACCGCGACCGCCTCATGCAGGTGCTCATCAACCTGCTCTCCAACGCCATCAAGGCTACCGTGCCCGGCCGGCCCGGCCGCATTGCGGTGCTGGCCTGGCCTGCCGCCGATGCCCTGCTGCTGTGCGTAGAGGACAATGGCAAAGGCATTGCCCTGGCCGAGCAGCACCAGATATTTGACAAGTTTTTTCAGGCCCAAAACCAGACGATGCGCAAGCCCGAGGGTTCGGGCCTGGGCCTGGCCATTACTAAAAAAATAGTGGAGCTGCACCAGGGTCGCATCTGGGTCGAGAGCGCGCCCGAGCAGGGCGCCCGGTTTTTTATCGAGCTGCCGCTGGCGGTGCCCACGCGGGCGGCGGCTCCCTTTTCTCCTTCCTTTTCGCTATGAGTACGCCGGCTATTTTATTGGTTGATGATGAGCCGAATATCGTCATGTCGCTCGAATTTCTGATGCGCAAGAACGGCTACCAGGTCGGCATCGCCCGCAACGGCACCGAGGCCCTGGCGGCCATCGCGGCCACGCCCTACGACCTCGTGCTGCTCGACGTGATGATGCCCGACGTGGACGGCTACCAGGTGTGCCGCCAGCTGCGCCAGCGCCCCGACCGCGCCGCTACCAAGGTCATCTTCCTCTCGGCCAAAAGCCAGCCCGCCGACGTTCAGAAAGGTTATGAGGCCGGCGCCGACCTCTACGTGCCCAAGCCCTTCAGCACCCGCCAGCTTATGCAGCAGGTGCGCGCCCTGCTGGCCGGGGAGCAGGCTGTTCACTAATGTCATGGCGAGCGCAACGCAGTGAAGCGCGGCCATGACAGCCGTTAGCTATTCTTCCGCAACCCTCTTCCCACCCACCATGAAGCCAAAACGCGCTTGCTCCTACGCCGCTACCCACGCCGCCAGCCTGGCCGACCCGGCCGGCTTTTGGGCGGCCCAGGCCGCCCGGCTGCCCTGGCACACGCCGCCCACCGAGGCCCTGCGCCCGGCCGAAACCGGGGCCACGCACTGGTTTGGGGGCGGCCGGCTCAATACCTGCTACCTCTGCCTCGACCGCCATGTGGCCGAGGGCCGGGGCGCGCAGGCCGCTCTGCTCTACGACTCGCCCGTGACTCGTACCACCCGCACCTACACCTACGCCGAGCTGCTCGACCTCACGGCGCGCCTGGCGGGTGGGCTGCGGGCGCTGGGCGTGGCCCTCGGCGACCGCGTCATCATTTACATGCCCAATATGCCCGAAGCGGTGGTGGCCATGCTGGCCTGCGCCCGGCTGGGCGCCATTCACTCGGTGGTATTTGGCGGCTTTGCGCCCCACGAGCTGGCCGTGCGCCTCGACGATGCCCGGCCGCGCGTGCTCCTCTGCGCCTCGGGTGGGTTGGAGTTTGACCGCGTTATTCCCTATAAGCCCTTGGTGGAGGCGGCGTTGGCCGAAGCCAGCCACCAGCCGGCGCACGTAGTCGTGGTGCAGCGCGACTTTTGCGCGGCGGCCATGCAGCCGGGGCGAGACGTTGATTTTCAGGAAATTATAGCAGCCGAGCCCGTGGCCGCCGTGCCGGTGCCGGCCAGCCACCCGCTCTACATTCTCTACACCAGCGGCACCACCGGGCAGCCCAAGGGCGTGGTGCGCGACCACGGCGGCCACGCCGTGGCCCTCCGCTTCAGCCTGGAGGCGGTGTACGGGCTGGCCCCCGGCGACGTCATTTTTACGGGCTCCGATATTGGCTGGGCGGTGGGTAGCAGCTACATTGTGTACGGGCCGCTGCTGCACGGCTGCACCTCCGTTTTATACGAAGGCAAGCCCGTGCGCACGCCCGATGCCGGCGCGTTCTGGCGCGTGGTCGAGCAGTATAAGGTCAACGTGCTGTTCACGGCGCCCACCGCCATCCGGGCCATCAAGAAGGAAGACCCCGATGGATGGCTAGCCAAAAAGTACGACCTGCGCAGCCTGCGCCAGCTTTTTCTGGCCGGCGAGCGCTGCGACCCCGCCACCTTTGCCTGGGCCGGGCAGGTGCTGGGCGTGCCCGTCATCGACCACTGGTGGCAAACCGAATCGGGCTGGCCGATGGTGGCCAGCCTCGTGGGCCTGGAAGAGATGCCGCCGCCCCGCGCCGGCTCGGCGGGCTTCCCGGTGCCCGGCTACGACGTGCAGGTGCTCGATGAAGCCGGCCAGCCGGTGCCCACCGGCACCACCGGCCTGGTAGCGGTGCGGCTGCCGCTGCCGCCCGGCTGCTTCCCGGCCCTTTGGCAGGATGAGGCCCGCTACCGCGCCTATTTCGACGTGTTTCCGGGCTATTACCTCAGCGGCGACGGCGGCTACCGCGATGCCGAGGGCTACGTCTACATCATGGGCCGCGTCGATGACGTGCTCAACGTGGCCGGCCACCGCCTCAGCACCGGCGAGATAGAAGAGGTGCTGGCTGCCCACCCCGCCGTGGCCGAGTGCGCCGTGCTGGGCCTCGCCGATGCCCTGCGCGGCCAAGTGCCGGTGGGCCTGGCCGTGCTCAAAGACGGCCAGACCATCACCGAGGCCACCCTCGAAGCTGAGCTGGTAGCCGCCGTGCGCGCCCGCATCGGGGCGCTGGCCTGCTTCCGGCAGGTGCTGGTGGTGCAGCGCCTGCCCAAAACCCGCTCGGGCAAAATCCTCCGTAAAACCCTGCGTCAGCTGGCCGACGGCGAGCCCTTCGCCCTGCCTTCGACCATTGACGACCCACTCATTCTAGCTGAAATCCGCGCCGACTTTGTCCGGCGTGGGGTAGGGCAGGCTTTCGCTGTTTAATACTCAAGACATAAAAACGCTGTCATTGCCTTGTTGCCACGTCCTGCTTTCGGGGCGCCTGCCATTCCAAAAGGCACCAATTCGCACTTCATACTTCATACTCCATACTTCATACCTCCAAAAAATGTCTGCCATCCGCACCCGCACCCTGGAAGAATACCACGCCGATTACCAGCAGTCGGTCGAAGACCCCGACGCCTTTTGGGCCGCCGCCGCTGAGGCCTTCACCTGGCGCCGCAAGTGGGATACCGTGCGCGGCGGCGAGTTTTCGCCGGCCGGCACCAGCACCTGGTACGCCGGGGCCACCCTCAACCTGACCGAGAACTGCCTCGACCGCCACCTGGCCAGCCGTGCCAACAAGCTGGCCATCATCTTCGAACCCAACGACCCCAAGACCCGGCACCTGCGCCTCACCTACCGTGAGCTGCACGAGCAGGTGTGCCAATTTGCCAACGTGCTGAAAAAGAACGGGGTAAAAAAGGGCGACCGCGTAGCCCTCTACGTGCCCATGATACCCGCGCTGGCCGTGGCCACGCTGGCCTGCGCCCGCATCGGGGCGGTGCATTCGGTGGTATTTGCCGGCTTTTCGGCTTCGGCCATTGCCGACCGCATCAACGATGCGCAGGCCACTTGCGTCATCACGGCCGATGGCCTGAACCGGGGCGCCAAGCAGATTCCGGTAAAGAGCGTGGTTGATGAGGCGCTGGCCCAGTGCCCCGGTGTGCAGCGCGTCATTGTGGTAGAGCACACTGGCTGGCCCGTGCAGTGGCAGGCCGGCCGCGACGTGTGGTACCACGACGAGGTGAAGGACGTAGACAAAGACTGCCCCGCCGAGGAGATGGCGGCCGAAGACCCGCTGTTCATCCTCTACACCTCGGGTAGCACTGGCAAACCCAAGGGCGTGGTGCACACCCAGGCTGGCTATATGGTGTGGGCCGACTACACGTACCGCAACGTGTTCCAAATCGAGGAAAACGACGTGTACTGGTGCACCGCCGACATTGGCTGGGTTACGGGCCACACCTACGCCTTGTATGGCCCGCTGCTGGCCGGCAGCACCACGCTGCTGTTCGAAGGCGTGCCCACGTTCCCATCGCCGGGCCGGTTTTGGGAAGTCATTGACAAGCACCACGTCACGGCGTTCTACACGGCGCCCACGGCCATTCGCTCGCTCATGGCCGCGCCCCTCGACCATGTGCTGGCCTACTCGCTCAGCAGCCTGCGCGTGCTGGGCTCGGTGGGCGAGCCCATCAACGAGGAAGCCTGGCACTGGTACCACCAGCACGTGGGCAAGGGCCGCTGCCCCATCGTGGACACGTGGTGGCAAACCGAAACCGGCGGCATCATGATTTCGGCCCTGGCTGGCATCACGCCCAGCGTGCCCGCCCGCGCCGGCCTGCCGCTGCCCGGCGTGCAGCCCGTGCTGCTCAATCAAGACGGTACGGAGATTGAGGGCAACGACCAGGAAGGCTACCTGGCCATTAAGGCGAGCTGGCCGGGCGTTATCCGCACGACCTGGGGCGACCACGAGCGCGCCCGCCAGACGTATTTCCAACCCTACCCCGGCTACTACTTCACCGGTGACGGTGCCCGGCGCGACGAAAACGGCCTCTACCGCATTATCGGCCGCGTCGATGACGTCATCAACGTGAGCGGCCACCGCTTTGGCACCGCCGAAATCGAAAACGCCATTAACGAGAGCGAGTACGTGGTGGAAAGCGCCGTGGTGGGCTACCCACACGACGTAAAAGGCCAGGGCATCTACGCCTACGTCATCTGCCAAAACGGCCTGCCTACTACCGATATAGAAGTGCAGAAGGCCGAGGCCAGCATCATCGAAGCCGTAGTGGCCGCCATCGGCCGCATCGCCAAGCCCGATAAAATTCAACTGGTGAGCGGCCTGCCCAAAACCCGCTCGGGCAAAATCATGCGCCGGATATTGAGGAAAGTCGCCGAAGGCGAAACCACCAACCTCGGCGACACCACCACGCTGCTCGACCCGCTGGTAGTGGACGAGATTTTGGCGGGCAAGAAGTAGTGCCTATCCCTAACCGTCGCGCTTACTGAGGAACGCGCGGCGTGCCGGCGGCCACCAATCCCGCTTCCCGTCCGTAAGGATGGGAAGCGGGATTCGTTTTAGGTGGACGGTGCTTTGGGCACCACTACTTTCTTGCTACTCGCCGCCGGGGTACAACACCGGCGCTGCTGCTTATTCCTACACGCTAGCTATGCTGCATTCTCCTGTCAGTGTGACGCACCTGCTGGCCGTGTTGGTGGCCCTGGTAACGGGTACTCTGGTGGTGTATATGCCTAAAGGTACCCGCTGGCACCGGCAGTTGGGCCGCGCCTACGTGGGCAGTATGGGCGTGGTACTGCTAACGGCTTTTGGCATTTATTCCCTCTTTGGGCAGTTTGGCATTATCCATTGGGGAGCCGTGGCTAGCCTGGGGTGCCTGCTAGTGGGCACCACGGCGGTGATGCGCCGGCCGGTGAGCGCTCGGCAGCGGCGGTGGCACTACCTGGGGATGGGGGCATCGGTCACGGGCCTGTACGCGGCAATGGTGGTAGAAAGCACGTATCGCTTTTTTCCGGCTGCCTATTTCTGGTGGAGCACCTTGGGGCCGGCCGCACTAGTACTGCTGGTGGGCGGCGTGCTACTGCACCGGCACTACCCGGCCTGGGCCGGCTAGCCAGCCGGCAGCACCGTGCCGCTCACCTCGCCCAGCCCGATGCGCAGGCCGTTCTGCTCGGCATAGCCGCGCAAAATGACCGTATCACCGTCGCGCAAAAAGCCGAGTTGCAAGCCATTGGGCAGGTTTAGGGGCTGGGTGCCGCGCTGCGTTAGTTCCAGCAAAGACCCCAGCGCGCCGGGCGTGGGCCCGCTGATGGTGCCCGAGGCGTAGAGGTCGCCCACGTCGAGCGGGCAGCCGTTGCTAGCATGGTGGGCAAGCTGCTGGGCCATGCTCCAATATAGGTGCTTCATGTTGGTGTGGCTGATAACGAGCGGCGCTACCGTAGAGCCGGCAGGCTGAAGAAGCACTTCGAGCTGAATGTCGAAATGGTGGTCGCCAGTGCCTTGTATGTAGGGCAGGGGCTGGGGCTCCTGCACCGGGCCGGCTACGCGGAAGGGCTCCAGCGCATCGAGCGTGACCACCCAGGGCGACACACTGCTAGCGAAGTTCTTGCCTAAAAACGGCCCCAGCGGCTGGTATTCCCAGCTTTGAATGTCGCGGGCGCTCCAGTCATTAAACAGCACGAGGCCGAAGATGTGACTCTCGGCTTCGGCCAGGGGCACGGTGCTGCCCTGCGCGGTGCCCTGGCCCACGATGAAGGCGGTTTCCAGCTCAAAATCCAACTGCTGGGTAGGGCCAAAAACCGGCGCGTCTTGCCCAGCCGGGCGGTATTGGCCCTGCGGCCGGCGCACATCGGTGCCACTCACCACGATGGAGTTGGCCCGGCCGTGGTAGGCGATGGGCAGGTGCCGCCAGTTGGGCAGCAGGGGGTTATCGGGCCGAAACATCGCGCCCACGTTGGTGGCGTGCTCTAGGCTGCTGTAAAAATCGACGTAGCTAGTAGGCTTCACCGGGCGCAACATCGTCACGTCGCGCTGACGCAGCAGGCAGGTGCGGATGGCCAGCTCGTTGTCGCGCAACGCAGGGTTGTCGTGGCGCAGCAGCTCGCTCACGCGCTCGCGCACGGCCCGCCACGCCGCCGGCCCCAGCCGCAAAAACGCATTGAGCGAGCGCCGCCGAAACACTTTGGGCAGCGCCGCGCCCAGCGCGGGCACGTCGTCGGCCACGCTATCGAAGTAGCCTAGCTGCGCGCATTCGTACAAATCGAGGGCGTAGCCGCCGATGGCCACCGCCAGGCGCGGCCCCCACTCCGGCACCTCCATCACCCCGAAGGGCAGGTTTTGAATCGGGAAATCGTCGGTGGGCCGGATGTCAATCCAGGAGCGCAGGCTGGGGTCGTTGGCGGGCGAAGCGGGCATAAGCAGAAATAAACTGAGCCGTAACTTACGAACCCACCAAAAAAACGGCTGTCATGTTGCGCTTGCGAAGCATGACAGCCGTTCAGGTTAAGCACTAACCAGCGACGGGCTAGCGGGCCTCCACGGCCGTAATCTCGGGCACGGCCTTGCGCACCGAGTCTTCGAGGCCGGCGCGCGTCATCGGCGACATAGGGCAGGCACCGCAGGCGCCTTCCCACTCCAGCTTCAGCACGCCTTCGGGGGTGATTTCGGCCACGCGCACGTTGCCGCCATCGGTGGCCAGGTAGGGCCGCAGGGTGTCAAGGGCTTGCTCAACGCGGGACAAAACAGAATCCATCTTCAGGTAATTAACAATGAACAGTGAGCAATGAACAATTTCGAGGAAAGAAGCGCATGATGAGTAACCGGTTGTATTTAAGGTAATTACTCATCATTCACTGCTAGTTGTTCATTGTGACGATAGTGGTTTTCGGGGCCACGTTGTTGCGGATGCTCACCTGGCGGGCCAGGCTCTCGGCCAGGTCGCGGAAGGTGGCGGCGGCCGGCGAATTTACGTCCTGGATAACGGCGGGGCGGCCGTTGTCGCCGGCTTCGCGCACCGCCTGAATGAGCGGTAGCTGGCCCAGCAGCGGCACCTCGTGCTTGGCGGCCAGGCGCTGGCCGCCGCCTTCGCCAAAGATGTAGTACTTATTATCAGGCAGCTCGGCCGGCGTAAACCAGGCCATGTTTTCAATAATGCCCAGCACCGGCACGTTGATTTGCGGCTGCCGGAACATTTGCAGGCCCTTTTGCGCATCCATGAGGGCCACGGGCTGCGGCGTGGTTACGATGATGGCGCCGGTCACGGGCACGGTCTGCACCATCGTGAGGTGAATGTCGGAAGTGCCGGGCGGCAGGTCGAGCAGCAGGTAGTCCAGCTCACCCCACTCCACTTCCGTGATAAATTGTTTGAGCGCCGACGAGGCCATCGGCCCGCGCCACACAATGGCGTGCTCGCTGGGCGCCAGAAAGCCGATGCTCATCAGCTTCACCCCGTATTGTACGATGGGCTGGATGAGGTTCTTGCCGTTCGGGCCTTGGAACACGTGCGGCCGGGCATCTTCCACGCCAAACATGGTGGGCATGCTCGGGCCCGAAATGTCGGCGTCGATGAGGCCCACCTTGGCGCCGGTGGCGGCCAGGGCCACGGCCAGGTTGGCCGTGACGGTGCTTTTGCCCACGCCGCCCTTGCCCGAGGCAATGGCAATGATGTTTTTCACGCCGGGCAGCACGGTCGTATTGTTGCGCATGGTGGTCACGCGCGAGGTCATCTGAATCACCACGTTGGCGTCTTTGTCCACCATCGTGTGCACGGCCCGCTCGCAGGCGTCGTGGATGAGCTGCTTGAGCGGGCAGGCGGGCGTGGTGAGCACCACCGTAAACGACACCGTGCGGCCTTCCACCGCGATGTCTTCCACCATGTTGAGCGTAATCAAATCCTGGCCCAGGTCGGGCTCTTCCACGAAGCTCAGGGCGTGGCGGACGGCATCTATCGTGATTTCGGGCATAAGGCAAATGCGCCGCAACGGGCGTAGCTGCAAAGATAACCCGCGGGGCGGGGGATGGGTTTCAGCGTGAGCAGTAGGGCCGCCTTTTAGTGCGCGAGTAGCAGGTGTGCACACTCGCGTACTAAAAGACGGCCCTACTGATGACTACGCTTGCTGGTCCAGCCGTATCTGGGCTACTACTTCGGTCAGCAGGGCCATGATAGTCTCCACCAACGGCTGCAAGGTTTCGGGCTGGAAATCGGCCGTCCAGTGGGCTAGGGTGCGCACGGGAGGCACGATGTGCAGCGCGCGCAAATGCACCAGGCTGGGGTGCAGCGTGTGCGCGGCGGTTTTCAGCCGCGCAATATCGCCTTCGCGCATACCCTGGCCAAGGTTGTGCAGCGCCTCTTCGCATTCCTCGGCAAAGGTGCCGAGCATGGCCGCCACAAACTCCAGGTCGCCCTGGCCTACTTGCAATAGCTCATCTATGGCGTACAGCTTGTCGCCGGCTACTGGCGTGGCGGCTGGCGCGGGCGTGGTAGTAGCCGGCGCGCTCGCCTGCTGCAAGAGCCACTGGCTCACTATTTTTAGCAGCTCTTCCTCCTTAAACGGCTTGGCCAGGTAGCCATCCATGCCGGCGGCCAGACATTTTTCGCGCTCGCCCTTAATGGCATTGGCCGTGAGGGCCACGATGGGCGTGGTGAGCCCCACTTGCTGGCGCAGTAGGGCGGTGGCGGCGTAGCCATCCATCACGGGCATCTGGATGTCCATGAGTATCAGGTCGAAAGGCTGTTCCTGGGCCAGCGTCACGGCCTCAGCCCCGTGCTCGGCCTCGGTTACGTGCACCTGGGCGTGGCTAAGGAAAGTCTTAGCAATCTGACGATTAAAGCGATTGTCTTCGACCAGCAGCACGTGCTTGTTATAGAGGTCCTGGCGAATGGGGCTGTCGGGCGGCAGCACGGCTTTGGGCATGAGGTCGTGGGGGGTGCCCACCGGCAGGCGCAGGGCAAACTGCATCTGCGTACCCTTGTTTTTCTCGCTTTCCAACTGCACGTCGCTGCCCATAATACGCAGCAGGTTGCGGCTGATGCTCAGCCCCAGCCCCGTGCCGCCAAACTTGCGCGTCACTGAGGGGTCTTCCTGGCTGAACTCATTAAACATGTGCTTGATAAAGGCCGGCTCAATGCCGATGCCGGTATCCGCCACCCGAAACACCGTTTCGCCCACCGCGCCGGCCGCGCCGGGCACATAGTCGCAGGTGATGGTCACGTGCCCACTTTCCGTAAACTTAATGGCGTTGCCGGCCAGGTTCAGCAGCACTTGCCGGATGCGGTAGGGGTCGCCGCGCAGCACGACCGGCACGCCGGGGTCTACCCGCGCATGCAGACACAAGCCTTTTTCCACGGCTTTGTAGTGCAGGGTTTGCTCGATTTCGGCCAGCAGGTGGGCCGGTTCGAAGCCCACGTGCTCCAGCGCCATCTTGCCGGCCTCCAGCTTCGAAAGGTCTAGGATGTCGTTGATAATGACCAGCAAGTGGTCGGCCGATGTCGTGATGGCTTGTCGGTAGCTGTCCTGCTCGGGGTCGAGTGGAGTCTTAGCCAGCAGCTGGCTCATACCCAGGATGGCGTTCATCGGCGTGCGAATCTCGTGGCTCATGTTGGCCATAAACAGCTCGCGGGCCCGCACCGCCGACTCGGCCGCCAGCTTGGCGTGGCGTAGCTGCTGCTCGGTCACCACGCGGTCAGTGATGTCGAGGCCGTAGCCCACAATTGTATTGAGCGTGCCGTCTTCGTTGAATATCGGCTGCATACAGCGGTACTGGTGGCGCGTGCCTTCGGGCCGCACAAAGGTTTCTTCGAAAGTGACCAGCCGGCGCTCATCGCGCGCCTGGCTCATGTAGGCGTGGCGGTTTTCGGCCAGCGTCATCGGGTGGCCGTAGTGCGCGCAGTACTCGAAATTGTCCTTGCCAATCACCCACTCGCGCACCGCCGGGTTGCGAATGCCCGCCGCATTCACGTACAGGTAGCGAAACTGGTCGTCAAACACCCCAATGTCGCAGGGCAACTGGTTGAACACGAACTCATAAAATTCCCGCTGTTCAGTGAGCTTGCGCTCGGCTGCCCGCTTGGCCGTGATGTCGCTGCCGGTGCCTACCACCATGCGCAGCGCCCCATCGCCGCCAAACACCGGGATAAAGCTGCGCCGCATTTGCCGCGGCCCGGTTGCCGAGGGCAGGGTTTCCTCCCACGTCACGGTGGTGCCCGACTGCGCGGCCTGCTCAAAGGCCTGGCGGCGCTGGCTGGCCAGCGCCACCGGCCGCTGCCGGTAAGCGCAGTACGCAAAGTCATCCTTGCCGATTATCCACTCCCGCAGGGCCGGGTCGCTAAAGCACAGCTTATTCACAAACTGGTAGCGGTCGTCGGCATCCAGCACGGCTACCTCCACCTCCAGGTGGTTGAGGATTTCCTCGTAGGCGTTTTTCTGGTCCTGCAAGCGCTGCTCCGCCCGGTGCAGGGCGGCCTGGGAGTCGGCCAGCGCGCGTTGCAGCGCGGCTACCTGGGCCTCGGGCTGGCTAGGCTGGCTGGCAGTAGTATTTGGCTCACTGGCAGCCGGCTCCGCGGAGAAAATAGGATGGTAGCTATTCGCCATGAAATATAATTGTCAGTCGGCTCGTAACTGTCAAATATACGCTAAACGTTCAATACAAGCATTATATGCGGGATGGCTGTAAGTTGGTGCGAAAATTTTATTGTACAATAATAAGAATGGGTGGGCGTTTTCTTATAGGCTAACCTGCGTCTCCAGCGTTAGCGTAGTCGCTCGCTGATGTGCCACCGGGGCTACCTTAGCAAAAATGACCCGCTGGCCTTGGCGCGGCATGTGCAGAATCCCTTTCGCTGGCATCGGATAAGCGCTGGCTAGCCTATCACTGGTCAGGCGTTCTAAATTTTCCTGCTTGGTATGAAAGCCTTCATGCTCCTTGGCTTGGCGTTAGCGTCAGCCTTATTATCACAAGCAGGCAGCGCGGCCTGCCGAAAGCCAAAAGCGCTGAAGGTGAAAGCATCGACACCGTCATCGGCTAGCTCCCGGCAGAGGGCTATTGCCTTTATCAGACAAATAAAAATGCGCGAGTTGGCGGCGTCCGAATTTATTCTGCTCGACAAGCCGGCCTCTTTTGCCAGCAACTACTGCCTGAATGAAGTGCTCACCAAAAAGCAGTTTTTTTCTTCAGCCGAATTAACAATGCTGAAAGTTCAGGCTGGTGACCCCAGGCGTTAACGTGGTAGTACACCCCCTACCAACTCAGCGGCTCACCCGTGAATAAGCTTAAAACCGGCAGCTAGCGTCATTGGCAGCCGGTTTTAAGCTTATAAAAAATAGCGCCCACCACCTCGGCCGGGTCAACGGTGCACCGACGGCCACCCGGGCGGGTGGCCAGGTGAGGCAGGAGCTAGCGGGTAATCATATCTTTGCTTAGGACTTCTATGAGAAAGGGAAAGGGGATGGGTCGCACCTCAAATTTCCCGCTTTTGTGGGAATCTTTTCTGCTTTACCCGCGACGAGCTACTTCCTAAATAGCTTCAGTGTCACGCCAGCTTGAAACCCTATGCAAACTATCGATACTATACTTTCTGCCTACAATCTGAATGTATTTGAGATACACCGCATCGCAAATGAAGCTAAGGAGTCTTCTATAGGTTGCGGAAAAAGAGAAGTAGGTAGTTGCGCAACAATAGAAGTAAGTAAAACACTCTTGTCAAATACGTGGACACTACTTGATGAAATATCGGACGAGGTATGGTATTCGCAAATGGAAATAGCGGATAAAATTTCCTTAGGATTTCAGCTCTATGAACAGTTTCCGAGCTATTATCACTTTCTGCTGCCGTTTTATCATGGAGTTCGTAATAAAGAAATCTCTCTCCCGGACCATAAAAAGATTATCTGGAAACATTTTATACAATATTTAACATCAGAAGCCTATTATGCAGACCCTGTTAGCTATGTTTTATGGGTAGAGTTTTTTGAAGACGCAACTACTGTTAGAGATACATGGCAAGGTTTACTGAATAATTGCCGCAATAAAAAATCTTTGCTAGCTATGCTAGAAATAGCTGGGCCTGTGCCGTTTGATTTAAAAGAAGCTCATTATAAATTACTAATAAATAATAAGGCTAATCATGAAATGATATTCAATAGTCTTTTGCGTAGTGCCTTTGAGTATTTTGGAAACATTGACAAGCGCAAGGCGTCTATTATTCTGGCTAAGTTAAATGTTGATACAAAAGCTGAAAATTATAAATTGTTAAAGGACAAATTGAGATAGGGTTTTTAAGCTGATAGCAGAGTCAATAAAAAAGCCGTGGTAGATGCCACGGCTTTTTTATTGACTCCGATTATTACCCCGGCTGCCCCGGCTCGGAGTGCAGCAACCCAGTCGGCACCTCCAGCTCGCCCGAGTGGAAGCCGATGAGGCCGTTGCGCTCGTCCTCAATGTTGGTAGCCTGGGTGTACACGTCGCCCGCGATGGGGCGGGCGCGCAGCTCGCGCTTGAAGTCACGGATGCTATTGGTGCGGGCCTCGGCATCGGCCGGGCCGCCGTAGTCCGAGAAGCCGAAGCCACCCCACTCACTTACCAGCAGCGGGCGCTGGCCGCGGTAGAAATACGGGTCGCCTACCACGAGCGGGAAAGCGGCCGTGCCCTGTAGCTCACCGTGGATGAGGCGGTCGAGCAGCTCGCGCCAGCGGCCCAGGTCGGGGGTGTAGAGGTGGGCCGTGAGCAAGTCGCTCTTGAGCTGGCCCTGGTAGCTGATGTGGTGCCAGCCGTCGTTGTCAATCACTAGAAACTGCGGGTGGGCCAGCTGCATGAAGTTGTACATCTGCACGATGTAGCGCTGGGTGGCCGGGTTGGTAGCAATGTCCTGGGCGCCCCAGTCCTCGTTATACAAGCTCCAGATGATGATACTGGGGTGCGTTTCCATGAGGCTGAGCATGCGCAGCAGCTCGGCGCGGTGGTTTTCGCGGCTGCGGGGCGTGCTGCTGTGGGGCGAGGGTACTTCTACCCACAGCAGCAGGCCCAGCTCATCGGCCAGGTTGTAGATGCGCGGGTCAATGCCAGCAATGTGCACCCGCACGAGGTTGCAGCCCAGCTTTTTCATGGCGTGCATGTGGCGCTGCATCTCGGCAAAGGTGGCGGTGCCGGGCTGGTAGAGAATGCCGTCGAGGTAAATCGGCTCGTTGTTGAGGTACACCTTGCGGCCGCGCGACTCGATTTTGCGCATGCCGAAGCGGGCCTCAATCTGGGCCGAATAGCCGGTATTGTCGATGAGCTGGGCCACGAGGCGGTAGCGGTGCGGGTTTTCGGGGCACCACACCTCGGCGCCGGGCACCTCCATCGAGAAGCGCTGCTCGTGCTGGCCGGCAGTCAGGTGCATGCTGAAGTCGGAGCTGGCCAGCGGCGCGTCGGTGGGCGCGGCATCGGGCTCAAATACTTGCAGGCGCACCGTGTACTCGCCCGCGTCGTGGATGCGCAGCGTCAGGTTGAAGCGCACCAGTTGGTCCTCGATGGTGCTCACCACGCCCACCCGCGAGCGCAGGCGGTTGCGCTCCACGGCTTCGAGCCACACCGAGCGCACGGCGCCCGAGTGAGTTTGGTACCAGATGCCGCCGCGCTTGTACACGTGCGATTCTTGCTTGCCACGGGTGGTTTCGGCGTCCATCGTGTCGGCAATGCGCACGGTGAGGCGGTTCATGAGGTGCAGCTCGGCCTCGGGCAGCTCGTAAGTAAAGGACGTGTACTCGCCGTAGTGCACGTCTTCGCCCTCGATGGTGCGCAGCTGCTTGCCGTTAAGCCACACCCGCGTTTCGTAGCCGCAGGCCCCGAAGGTGAGCTGAATGAGCGAGCGCGCATTGCCGTCGCGGCTGGCCGCCACCTCCGGCAGCGGAAACTCGCGCTCGTACCAGGCCACTATCTTATCCTGCCAGCCGGCCGCGCTTTCGCTGGCGTGGGCCTGGGCAATGTGCTCTTCTATCGAGCCCGGCCACTGCGCCGTGTAGCGGTAGTCGTGGCCCTCGTACCATTCCTCGACCAGGCCCGCATCGTCGGGGTCGAGGCCAAAGCGCCAGGTGCCATCAAGCAGAAAGTGCGTGCCCGAGCGCAGTACTGCCCGGGGGAGGGAGTTATCTGCTTCTTCGGTAGCGTTGGTTTCGGGCGGGGCCGAAAGGCCGTAATTGGCATGCGTGAGGTCGTCCATAATAAAAGCCTAACGGTCGGGGAAAGGATAACTGGAGTGCCGGCCGCCGCAAAGGTGCGGGCTAAAATATACGCAGCCTGTGCCCCGCCCGGTTGTAAAAATGGACGCTAAAAAATCGCGCCGATTTTGGGCCGGCCGGGGCCGCCTACCTTTGCCGCGTGGCTGGTGCTGATACTTCTTTCGATTACGATGTGGCCATCGTGGGCGCCGGCCCGGCCGGGGCAGCCTGCGCGCTGGCCCTGCGCGGCAGCGGCCTGCGGGTAGCCCTGCTGGACAAGGCCACCTTTCCGCGCGACAAGATTTGCGGCGATGCCGTGCCCGGCGCGGCGCTGCGCGCCCTCGGCCGCCTCGACCCCGCCTACGCCGCCGCCCTCTGGCAGCTGGCTCCCCGCGCCGAGGTGCGCCGCAGCCGCCTGGTGGCCCCCAACGGCGCCAGCTTCTACGCCCACTGGAAGCTGCCTACCTTCAATAGCCCCCGCCTCACCTTCGACGCCGCCCTGCTGGCCCTCGTGCGCCAGCACACCGACACCGTGGTGCTCGAAGGCGCCGGCCTGCTCGACGTGGCCGCCGGCCCCGCCGGGGCCATCCTCACCACGGCCCAGGGCGTGCTGCGCAGCCGCCTCGTCATCGGCTGCGACGGGGCCAACTCGCTGGTGCGCCGCCGCGTGCTGCCCGGCCCCGCACGCCCGCACAGCGGCGTGGGCGTGCGCGCTTACTTCGACAACGTGGCCGGCCTCGTGGGCGATACCACCGAGTTTTATTTCAGCCGCGATTACCTGGCCGGCTACTGCTGGATTTTTCCGGTGGGCGAGGGGCGCTGCAACGTGGGCCTGGGCTTGCTCACCGAGTTGGTGACGACCCACCAAGTCGATTTGAAAAAGCTGCTCGCTACCTGGGTGCACACCCACCCCGCGCTGGCCCCGCGCTTTGCCGGGGCGCGGCAGCTGGGGCCCACCCGGGGCTTTGGGCTACCGCTGGGTGGCGCGCCCGGCCCGGCGCAGCCGGTGGCCGGCGCGGGCTGGCTGCTGTGCGGCGATGCCGCCGCCCTCATCGACCCCTTGCAGGGCCACGGCATCGACACGGCGGTGGAAAGCGGCATCCTGGCCGCCGCCCAGGCCCGGCGCTGCTGCGCGGCCGACGAGGTGGGGGCCGCCTTCATGCAGCCCTACGCCGAGCAAGTGGCCCACCACATCGGGCAGAAGCTGCGCCAGCAGCACCGCCTTATGCGCCTGTTGGGCACCCGCCCCTGGCTCGTAAATGCCGCCGCCCGCCTAGCCGCCGTGCCCGTGGTGCGCGCCTGGCTCCAGCGGGCGATGGGGTAGGGCGGCCAGGCGCCGGGTTTTTGATTCGGCAGGAAGGACTACCCAGTTTAAGGAAAAAATATGGAAACCGCTCAGGAAATGCGGGCGCGCGTGGCAGACGCGCGCCCGCATTTCGGAGTTGTTGTACGGTATTTTCCTTAAAATAAAAAAAGCGTACAAATTTTCGCTGTAATCTGTACGCTTTTTTTATTTTAAGGAAAATACCGTACAAGGCCCAAAAAGCGATAGGGCGCGGCCAGCGTTACTTTGCGGCCATGCGTTTGCTTCTCCGCTTTTTGGCCGGGTTGGTAGTGGCCCTGCTGGCTGTGCTGCTTTTCAATACCCTGCGCCTGCCCAATCGCCAGCCCGGCCCGGTGCCCGCCGCCCCGGCCGTGGCGGTAGCCCCCGATTCGGCCCTGGCCCACTTGGCCGGCGCGCTGCGCATCGCTACCGTGTCGCGCACCAACTACGCTGAGACGGATACGCTGCCCTTCGACCAGTTGCAGGCCTATTTGCAGCGCACTTTCCCGCTCGTGCACCAGCGCCTCACGCTCCAAAAAGTGAACCGCTACGGCCTGCTCTACGAGTGGCCCGGCACCGACCCGGCCCTCAAGCCCCTGCTGCTGCTGGCCCACCAGGACGTGGTGCCCGTGCTGCCCGGTACCGAAGGCCAGTGGACGCGCCCGCCCTTTGCCGGCCAGCAGGCCGGCGGCTACCTCTACGGCCGGGGCGCCCTCGACGACAAGCTCAACGTGCTGGGCCAGCTCGAAGCCGTGGAGGCGCTGCTGCGCGCCGGCTTCCGGCCCCGGCGCCCGGTGCTGCTGGCCTTTGGCCACGACGAGGAAACCCAGGGCCGGCGCGGGGCCGGCGCCTTGGCGGCCGTGCTCCAAAAAACGCACCCGCAGCTCGAAATGGTGCTCGACGAAGGCGGCCTGATAAAGGCCGACGGCGTGGCCGGCCTCACTCAGCCCGTGGCCCTGGTGGGCGTGAGCGAGAAGGGCTACCTCACCCTCGAATTATCGGCCAACGGGCCGGGCGGGCACTCCTCCATGCCGCCGGCCCTCACGAGCGTGGGCCGGGTGGCCGCCGCCGTGGCCCGGCTAGAGGCCCAGCCCTTTCCGGCGCGCCTCGATGGCGGGGTGAGCGGCCTGCTGGCTTATCTGGCCCCAGCCGTGCCCTTCGGCAAGCGCCTGGTGTTTGCCAATCAGTGGCTATTCGGGCCGCTGATTGAAAAATCGCTGGCCGCTATGCCCTCCGGCAACGCGGCGCTGCGCACCACCACGGCCCCCACCATTATGCGGGGTGGCGACAAAGACAACGTGCTGCCCGGCCAGGCCACGGCCACCGTCAACTTCCGGCTGCTGCCCGGCGACGCGGTGCCGGCCGTCATCGAGCGGGTGAAGGAAATTATCAATGACCCCCAGGTGCAGGTCAAAACCCTGGGCGAAGGCCGCGCCGCCTCGCCCGTGTCGGGCACTGACAATGCGGCGTTTGCCACCCTGGCCCGCACCATCAAAAGCGTGTTTCCGGCGGCGCTGGTGGCGCCCTACGTGGTGGTGGGCGCCACCGATGCCCGCGCCTATGCCGGCCTGTGCCCCCAGGCCACCTACCGCTTCATGCCCGTGCTCATGGACCAGGCGGCCATCGAAAGCCTGCACGGCACCAACGAGCGCCTGCGCCCCGCCGCCTACCAAGACGTTGTCCGCTTCTACGCCGCGCTGCTAAAAAATATGAGTGGTCAGCTTTAGCCGGCCCTCCTCCCCAGCGCCCCGCCACCGCTAACTGCCCCGGCAAACATCCCCAGCCCCCGGTTTGCCGTAGCAGTTCCGAAACCCCGAAACGTCATGTCCTTTACCTCCGCCCAACCCAACGACCTGCTCTACGACGCCGCCCGGCGCGGCGACGTGGCCGACATCCAGCAGCTGCTCCAAAACCCACAGGTCTACCTCAACGCCCAAAACGGCAAGGGCTACACTGCCCTCATCCTGGCCACCTACGACAACCACCTCGACGCCGCCCGCGTCCTGCTCGACGCCGGTGCCAACCCCAACCTGCAAGACGCCAGCGGCAACTCGGCCCTGATGGGCGTCAGCTTCAAAGGCTACGCCGACATTGCGCGCCTGCTCATCGAGCGCCACGCCAGCCTCGACTTGCGCAACGGCAACGGCGGCACGGCCCTCATGTTTGCCACCCTCTTCGGGCGTAATGAAATCGTGAAAATCCTGCTCGATGCCGGCGCCGATGCCACCATCCAGGACTACCGGGGCATGTCGGCCCTGCACCTGGCCGGCCAGCAAGGCAACGAAGTAGCCTGGGCGCTGCTCGGCGGCCCCGAGCAGGAGGACTAAGCAGTAGAATGTACTAGTAGCGCGAAGCTTCCGCTTCGTGCGCGAGCGTAGCGAGCAGGGTCGTCTAGGGTCGTCCGGTCCCGCCTGCTCGCTGCGCTCGCGCACGAAGCGGAAGCTTCGCGTTACTATATAAATTCGCGCTACTATTAAATCTGGCGCAATAGCCCGCCGTCGGCGCGCACCGAGGCGCCGGTAGTGGCCGCCGCCAGCGGGCTCACCAGGTAGGCGGCCGTGTTGGCAATCTCGTCTACCGTAATGAAGCGCTGGAGCAGCGACGAAGGCCGCGCATCGCGGAAAAACTCGTGCTCGGCTTCCTCGCGGGTTTTGCCTTCGCCGGCCAGCTTCTTCAAAAATTCTTCCACGCCTTCCGAGGCGGTGGGGCCGGGCAGCAGCGAGTTGACGGTCACGTTGGTGCCCTTAGTCAGCTCGGCCAGGCCGCGCGCCACGGCCAGCTGGGCAGTTTTGGTCATGCCGTAGTGTATCATCTCGCTCGGCGTCTGGATGGCCGACTCGCTCGAAATAAACAGGATGCGGCCCCAGCCCTGCTCAAGCAGCAGCGGGAAGTACTGCCGCGCCAGCCGCACGCCGCTCAGCACGTTGACTTCAAAAAAGCGTAGCCACTCGGCATCGGTGATGTCGGCAAATGGCCGGGGCTCGAAGATGCCGATGTTGTTGATGAGAATATCTACCGTGGGCACCTGCTTCAGCAGGTTTTCTACCTGGTCGGCTTTCTCAAAATCGACGGCTACGCCGCTGACCACGGCGTCCGGCGTGCGGGTCAGAATGGCTTGCTTAGCCTCGGCAATGCGGGCGTCGGTGCGCCCGGTGAGGATAACGGCCGCGCCCTCGGCGGCCAGGCGCTGCGCAATGGCCAGCCCGATGCCGCCCGTAGAGCCCGTGATGAGGGCCGTTTTAGAAGTGAGTTGAAGGTCCATGTGGAGAAAATTGAAAGAGTACTTCGGCTCTAAACCCGCCCGGCGATGGTTTTGATTAAAAACCTGCACCGTGGGCCGGCCACCAACCTTTCGGCCGCCCGGCGGGTACACGCTGCCAACCGGGCAGTGCCCGGCCGCCGTTTATGAAAGACTACGCCACCCATTTGCTCGACCAATTACCCGAGAGCCTGACCGCCCTGCTCGTCATCGGCGGCAGCCTGGTAAGCGGCTGGCTGCTGAAGGCGGGGCTGTTTTGGGGGCTGCGGGCCTACGAGCGGCGCACCGCCTCCACGCTGGCCGCCTCGGTAGTGCGCCACCTGGGGGCGCCGGCCGCGTTCTTTTTGCCGGTGCTGCTGGTGGCGGTGCTGCTGCCGCTGGCCGCGCTGGCGCCCGGCCCGCTCGAAGCGGCCCGCCGGGTGGTGGGTATTGCCTCCATCGTGTCCTTCGCCTGGGTGCTAATGCAGACGATGGACGTGCTCGAAGACCTGGTGCTGGCCCACTACCGCCTCGACCGCGATAACAACCTGTCCGTGCGCAAGCTGCTCACCCAGCTGCAATTCGTAAAGAAAATCGGCGTCTCGCTCATTTTCTTCGTGGCGCTGGCCTTGGTGCTGATGAGCTTTGCCACGGTGCGTCGCATTGGGGCGGGCCTGCTTACCTCGGCGGGCATTGCCAGCGTTATAGTGGGCTTTGCGGCGCAGCGCTCGCTCAGCAATTTGCTGGCCGGCTTCCAGATTGCCTTCACCCAGCCCATTCGCATCGACGACGTGCTGGTAGTGGAAGGCGAGTGGGGCCGGGTGGAGGAAATCACCTTCACCAACGTCATTATGAAGCTCTGGGACGAGCGCCGGCTGGTGCTGCCGCTGGGCTACTTCATCGAAAAGCCGTTTCAGAACTGGACGCGCACCTCGTCGCAGCTGCTGGGCACGGTCTTTTTCTACGCCGATTACACGCTGCCCGTCGAGGCAGTGCGCGCCGAGCTGGCCCGCCTGGCCGCCGCCAGCCCCCGCTGGGACGGCCGCGTGGCCCTGCTCCACGTCACCGAAGCGCAGGAAAACACTATTCAGCTGCGGGCCTTGGTGAGCGCCGCCGATGCCTCCATCGCCTTCGAGCTACGCTGCGAAATCCGCGAAAAGCTGGTGGCTTTCCTCCAGGCCCACTACCCCGAGTGCTTGCCCAAAACCCGCGCCGTGGTGGCCGGCCCGGTGCCCCTGCTGCCGCACGACGGAGGCTAGGCGCTGGCCCAGGGGCCATCCTCCAGCAGTAGCACCAAAAAGGCCCGCCCAATGGGCGGGCCAGAAGCCGGCTGGGACCGGGCTGGTCAAAGCACCCCTTAATTAGTGAGTACCACCTTGGTGCCCAGCTTGCCGGGCAGCCCCTCACTGCTAAGCGAAAGCCAGTACACGCCCGGCGCCAGCCCGGCGGCCGGGGCTAGCTGCGTAGTGCCCGGCTGGAGCGTCACGGCCTGCGTGAGCAGCGTTTGGCCCAGCAGCCCCTGCACCGTGAGGGTAGCCGGCACGGCCGCTGCGCCGCCATACTGCACGTGCAGGCGCAGGTTATCGGGAGTGGTGGGGTTGGGGGCCGCTGAAAGCAGCCAGGGGCTGCTGCCCGCCGCCAGCGCAATGGCCTGCACGGGGCTGAAGGTGCTGGTGCCATCGTGGTCTACCTGGCGCAGGCGGTAGTAGTGGGTGGCGGCTACGCCCGGCGCCGCATCCGTAAACAAATAGGTGTGGGCCTGGAGGGAAGAGCCGTTGCCCGCTACCCGGCCGGCCACCTCAAAAGAGCGACCATCAAGCGAGCGCTGCACTTCAAAATAATCGTTGTTGACCTCGCTGGCCGTCGCCCAGTCGAGGCGCACGGCGCGGCCCGGGGCCGCAGTAGCCGAGAAGGCAGTGAGCTGCACCGGCAGCGAGCCCGTAACGGGCCGCGAAAAAGCATTGCGGGCCCCGTCGGTATTATTGCCCAGGCCTGAGGTAAACTTGCCCACGTAAGTTGCCGCAATAGCGGTGCTGGTGGCGCTGCCATCGGCCACGGCGGGTAGCAGGTCGGGGCGGTCGATGCGGTGCGTGAAGCCCGTGCCGCTGGCCACTACATAAAAACTGCCGTTGGCATCCATAAAAGCGGCCGCAAAGTTGGCCGGCGCAATGGCCGTGCTGCCACCCGTAGCCACGCCCAGCGTTTCGCGGGTGCCGGCCTGCGATACTACCCCTCTAAACGAGCGCCGGTGCGTTACGAAGCGGTAAATTTTTGTGTTGTTCTCGTTGTTGGCAAAAGAGGGGTCCGCGTTATTAAAGTAGGTGTTAATGGCATAGATGCAGGTGTCCTTAGGGCTGAAGGCCCAGTCGGTAACGTAGGAGCGGTAGGGAAACGTCAGCTCCGTCGCCGTCAGGGGGTTGGTATTTTTGGGGTCGATAGTCGGCAGTAAATCAATGATGTAGACATCCGTCGTCGTCTTGGTATTGCCTTCGTTCGAGCCGCCCCGCGTCATGTACATTTTGCCGGTCACATCCACGTCACCCACCGTAAAAGTGGTTTGCGTATACCCCGTCGGCTGGGTAAAGGTGTAGGCCTTGCCTACGTACTCGGTGCCAATGCGTACCAGTTGGTTGGTAGTATTGTACTGGGTCCAGATGTAGCCATCGGCGTAGTTGAAGCCCGCGGCATTGAGCACGGCCGGGCTGGGGGTGGTGCTGCTGGCCGGGGGTACGTACACGTTGCCGTTCTGGCCATTACCGGCTCCCTGCGCAGTAGTAGTGCCCGCCGCAAAATCGAGGGTGTAGCCTTGCGTAGTACCCCCCTGAAACAGGTAGGTGCCAGCGTCGCTTCTGCCAAACGCCGTCTGGGTTGGGGTCTGGGTTTGCGCCTGGGCCGCCGAGGCACTGCCCAGCAGCAGCAGCAGGATTAACTGGCGCCAGGTAGGAGATAAGTTAGGTGATGGATGTTGAAGTGCAGAAACGGACAGGTAGGCCATGCGGTACGGTTGCGAAAGAAGGTGTCATGAGAGGAAGAGAGCGGAATGGTGGGGCTGCAAAGGCAAAAGCGAGCAGCGGTAACTCGGGGAGCCAGTCGCTGCTCGCTTCTTGGGAATAGGCTACAAAATTACCTCAGAATTATAGCGCCACGCAGGCAAGTTCGCTAAACCACCCACTAACGTGGCTGAAGGCAGCCCGCCGGTCAGCGCTAGGCAACCTGCTGGAGCTAGCCAACTGCCCCAAAAACCTCGCGCAGTAAAAAGGCCCGCCGGGTGAGGGCGGGCCTAAGATTGGGCAAGCAGCGCGCATTGGCACTAGCTAAAGTGCAGCGATGAAGTTCACCCAGATACCGACTTCTCCTTTTATTCTTTACGGTTGCTACGCAGCCCAGGCACGCTACGCAGCAGCAGCCAGGCAATGGCCCCGCCCACTGCTACCAGCGGCACCACCGACGGCCGAATGGGCCGGAAGCGGCTGCGGCCATCGCGCAGCTCGATGTAGCCCACGGGCGTGAGCGACACGCCCGCCCCGGCTCCGAGGCCAGCGCCTGTGGCTTGGTTTGCCCGGGTGCCGCCGCCCCCGCCACCCCCAAAGCCGTAGCGGGCCTGGGCCACCGGAATGACCGTGATACCGTCGCGCTCGACGGGCGTGCCATACACGGCCTGGGCCGTGGCGGAGGTGCTGAGCTGCTGGCTTAGGCGCTCAAGCAGGGCGCCGGCCGGGGTTTCGGCAGCAGAGGGGTTTTCCATGATATGCGAAGAAAAGTAGCGACTAGGTTAAAGCTTGCCCAGGATTTCCAGCGCGGCTTTGGCGATGACGGTGCCGGGGCCGTAGATGCCGGCCACACCCGCGTCGTAGAGCTGCTGGTAGTCCTGGGGCGGGATGACGCCGCCGGCGATGACGAGAATATCGGGGCGACCTTCAGTGGCCAGCTCCCGGATGAGCTGGGGCAGCAGGGTGTTGTGGCCGGCGGCGAGGCTGCTCACGCCCACCACGTGCACGTCATTGTCCACGGCCTGGCGGGCTACCTCGGCGGGGGTTTGGAAGAGGGGCGCCAGGTCCACATCGAAGCCCACATCGGCAAAGGAAGTGGCGATGATTTTGGCGCCGCGGTCGTGGCCATCCTGGCCCATTTTGGCCACGAGCATGCGGGGGCGGCGGCCTTCGCGGGTGGCAAAGTCCTCGGCGGCGGCGCGGGCCTGGGCAAAGTCGGCGTTCTCCGTCATGCCTTGCTGGTAGATGCCCTGCACGGTGCGGCTGGTGGCCTGGTGGCGGCCCCAGGCGGCTTCGAGCGCGTCGGAAATTTCGCCCAGGGTGGCGCGGGCGCGGGCGGCCGTCACGGCCAGGGCGAGCAGGTTGTTTTGGGCGGTAAACGTTGGCTTGCCGTCGGTGGGGATAGGCTCGTTAGTTATACTCTCAGACGGCAAGCTAAAGCTTACCGCACAGTCCGTAATGGCCTTCAGGGCCGCCTGCACGGCGTCGTTATCGCGCTCGGCGCGAATTTTTTGCAGCCGCGCTACCTGGCTTTCGCGCACCGCGTCGTTGTCGATTTGCAGTACTTCGAGCGGAGCCTCGCCCTCGGGGGCCGGGTACTTATTGACGCCTACAATGACCTCCTGGCCGGTGTCGATGCGCGACTGCTTGCGGGCGGCGGCTTCCTCGATGCGGAGCTTGGGCAGGCCGGTTTCGATGGCGGCGGCCATGCCGCCGAGGGCTTCGACCTCCTCCATGAGCGCCCAGGCCTGGTTGGCGAGGTCGGCGGTGAGGCTTTCCACGTAGTACGAGCCGCCCCAGGGGTCCACCACTTTGGTGATGTCGGTTTCGTACTGGAGGTAGAGTTGGGTATTGCGGGCAATGCGGGCCGAGAAGTCGGTGGGCAGCGCCAGGGCCTCGTCGAGGGCGTTGGTGTGCAGGCTCTGGGTGCCCCCTAGGGCGGCGGCCAGCGCCTCCACGGTGGTGCGCGTCACGTTGTTGAAGGGGTCCTGGGCGGTGAGCGAGTAGCCCGAGGTCTGGCAGTGCGTGAGCAGGGCCAAGCTCTTATCGCTCTGCGGGTTGAACTGCTTAATCAGCTTGGCCCACAGCAGGC
>Ga0160427_10000368_pt1 | contig 27995 bp, 27 predicted proteins | sample SolpanmetagenomL_FD_108194 | JGI IMG/M metagenome (GOLD analysis project Ga0160427, IMG submission 108194) | Solar panel surface microbial communities from Lawrence Berkeley National Laboratory, California, USA - L | ecosystem: Engineered > Built environment > Solar panel > Unclassified ...
CCTTTGATGATTGTTTTTCAAACTACAGCAGGATGGTTACACAGAGAAGAGAGCTTAGTTCCGAGAGGACTAGACGGACAATGGAATCGAGTTTCAGAAGCACTTTCTCTGCGCAAAAGACTCAGATCACTACTCTTCCCCGCGTCTAAAGAGCCCCACAGGAGTCCACTCACCGTACCAAAACTCGCGCCACGCTAGCGGCAGGAACCTGTGACACTTTTTGCAGGATCACATTTTGAGGTACAAAATCACCTCCCGCTACCTTTTCCCTATAAAGACCTCAGTCTTCCCTCCCAAAAGAACCCCACGTCTGTGAACGATTGCTTCGTGCTCTTTTGCCATATTTCCTGTGTCATCATCTTTCATAGTACCAGTGAAAACATGCGAAACAACAGCGACGACATTGAGTCGTCTACTCATACTGGGTATCAGGCGAAACACCACCACGAAGGACACAGCGAGCCGCGTCGGCTCTTACACAGTCACGCACACGAAGAGGATATTCCAGGCACCGTCAACCTACAAGCAACAGCTGGCGATGACACGGCATATGGCCAAGCTTTGTTCCCAGTGCCTTCCGACGACCCAAATGACCCATTACAATGGCCATCATGGAAGAAGACGGTCATCCTGATTTTGGTGTCCGTCTATTCTTTCTTGGGTAATTCGGCACTTACTGGTCCTGCTGTATATATTGGAATCTATGCCGAGCAGTTTAAAATTTCGCCTGCTATTGCGTCTGGTCTTATTTCGTACCCTAACCTTGCATATGGTTTTGGTTCGCTCATTCTAGTGCCGGCGTACCTGAAATTTGGTCGCCGAATCGTGATGTTGGTTTCGATAGCATTGGTAAGTCTAGGTGACAGCCATCGACTTGCTCGAGGCATGACTCCGTTTAGATATCGAGCTTAGCTGACAATTGAATACAGTTCTTCGCTGGCCTAGTCGGATCATCAAGAGCGAATTCGTACGGAGCTCTAATGGGATGGCGTGTTCTGCATGGTCTTGGTTCAGGTGTTTGCGAAGCGCTTCCTGTGCAACTAGTCAACGATATTTTCTTCCTTCACGAACGTGGCACCAAGATCGGATACTACACAGTCTGTCTCTGCCTCGGTGCGACGGGTCCATTATACGCTGGCTACATGCTCAACGCAGGTCTTGGGTGGAGACTATTCTTCTACGTCGAAGCCGCCTTTGCCGGAGCACTATTTATCGCTTCATTCCTGTTTGTCGAAGAGTCAATGTACAAAAGAGTCCTATCCACAGCAACTACTCCACCTCTCCAGGCCGACGTGGATGGCAAGGGACAATACTCCTCGCAAGAACTTGAGCTTACGCAGATCCCTACACGCAAATCGTATGCCGAGACACTGAAGCCCTGGACGAAGACGGACAAGGAAGCAAACTTCTTCAAGACCATGTTCATGCCCTTCACTTACTTCTTTGTACCTGCCGTCTTCTGGGTCATCACCAGCTTCGGCTTGTACATTGGTCTCGGAGCTTTGGCTTTCAACTACACCTTCCCTGGACTGATCACAGCTGCACCATACAACTGGAGCGAGGTGAGTAGCATACTTGGAATGTGTAAACCACCACTAACGGCTCTACAGACCAACTCCGGTCTCATCGCCGTGGCCAACATTGTCGGTTACCTCCTTGCCGTTCCTTTCACCGTAAGCTCCGATCGCGTTGCAGCATATCTCACAAAGAAGAACAACGGTATCCGCGAGGCCGAGATGCGCCTGCCAGTACTCTTCCCAGCAATGTTAATAGCTCCTGCTGGTCTGATAGTGTTCGGGTTAGCGGCACAGTACAAGTTGCATTGGTTTGCATACTTTGCTGGCGTTGCCATGGTTGATTTTGCTGGCTATTTCTACTTCTCTTTCACTTTGGCATATGCTGTCGACAGCTACCAGTCGAACACGAGCGAAATGTACGTTTCTTTGTCTTACGACTCGCTGAACAGTAAGCTAACATGTTCGCAGGCTCATCGCGATGAATCTTGGCAAGCAAGCGATATCGTTTGGGCTTGGATCATTCCTTCTTGACTGGATTCTCACAGATGGATACGCCGTAGTCATCGCCGGTATCTTCTGTGCCGTAGTCCTGGCCAATAACTTACTGCTCATACCATTCTGGTTCTATGGTAAGAATATTCGAAGGTGGACAGCAGCTAGCTGGCTAGGCAGACTACACGGAAGAACGAGGGGTAACGGGCCATCCACCCTCTGATTGTGCTGTGTTTCGGCATAGATAGCATAGCATGACAATCTTGAATATCAACTATTCTAGATAAAGCTAGGGAGTCTGGAATCTTGTGAAACCAGCCGTGACGTCCAGACCAGCCTTCTTGTACTAGTGCCCATTGATTGAAGATCTTCATCCATGATTACGATCTTATCATTCATACCTGCCATGATCAGGACAGGTCGATCTCCCTCGCTTCGATAGCCACTCTGCCGGCGGCAGCACACGCGGTGTGTGTCCAAAATATTAGACGGGGTCGATCTTTCTCGCTCCGGTAGCCACTCTCCCGACGGCAGCAGGCGGACTTTCAGGAGATAGAACACTTTTCAGTCTCGCGAGTGAAGGGCAGGGCCTCTGTAGGTTGAATCCCATGAACATCAGGGGGAAACACGGAGCTTAGTGAACTTTGATACCGATATCTCTGGTGAAATCTGAAACTGGTGTTAATGCAGGTGAACTGAGCCGCTGATGTAAACATGACTTGGCTCTCTGCCGACCTGCATGAAGCGCCTACCACAGAGGATAGGAAGTATGCCGTGCCGAGAGATGGGTGATCGTGAGGCAGTGTAAGAGCTAAGACACTAAAACACTCTGCACGGCATGATTGTTTGTGAGGGATGATGTTTCGGCTATAGTTGTTGCCTCTGGGTCTTATCGTTTCATCCCATCTCAGGACGCCTTGACGATTCAACAACACAACATGACCATACGGCAGGATATCCACCGCTGTAACTGTATTCTTTCAATGTTCCTCTTTAAGGCGCAACCCATGCAGGGGAACACGGCACGAGCGCCGATCATTCCCTGACGGGCACGATCTTCTTCAATGTCCGACATGTCAGCAACCTCTTTTCGGCTGGACTTTCAAGGTTCGTCTGCATGTCGTCGCCGTTGCAGGACGGTCAAAGGCCTATCTGTTCGGATTAATCATCTTCAAACAAAGTTGTCGATCGAGGCATGTTCCTGTTCCTGATGACGGACACGGATCCGAAAGCTGTCAGGTACCAGGCGGACTTTTCTCCTCATATTGATTAGACTTTGATATCGGTACTGTAGCATTACCGGTGCCTGTCGTTCAGTACGAACACTGCTGTCAAACGATGCTGTCCATACGGTTCGCCAGACCCCAGACAGTGTGGCGAGGTCTGGAACTTGCCACTAAGAACGAACAGTAAGCCATCTTACAAGCACGCCCTCTGAAATCAGCCAAGCAAGCTTCGTTTTCAAGCCACCAAAAGCCATCAGCTACTATGAGTTCGACTGACTATGCGGAGTTCAACAAGAATGCCGTCGCATCGTTGATGGTCGATCTGTTGTGGCTTGAACATGAGGGCAATGTAGTCGAGGCTTTCCACCGGCCAAACGGTAGGGCCAAGCACCGACCATTGAGGTTGTGTTTAGCTTCCTAGTACGAGAAGAAGGAGCAAGGCAGCATTCTTTCTTCGGACACTCGGCTTTCACGTGACTCAAGCTTGACTTCTTTTCCAATTCAACTCTGACCATGAGTAAAAGTATCCCGTATCACTACACAAAGTCTTGGAGTAAATACCTTTCCCGCCAGATCAAAGCTCGATATTTTATAAACGAGCTTGACAAAAGTGACAAAGAATCTGAAAGTGGTGTTTTTGGCGGCAATAACCATCGACAGTGCTCAGAGTCACGTGAGGTATACGGTCCAAGTAGATATATTGACGTGTCCCTGTGAGCCACTCTGATTTATCGGATAAGGCTGGCAAACCTTATCTCCTCCTTACGAACAACGTCCTTCCACCGGCGTGGTCTCTCTCCACCACGCTGCATCTCTCACCTTCTTCAAAATCTGAAACATACAATTGACTTTGATGAGTTCGTGTCTGCCGTTGTTCGAGAGGCTTGCCAAGTCACGAACTCCGTCTAGCATTGCCCATGTAGCGTCGTCTTCACCTGCGCCAACACTTTTCCTGTTGCGGATGATCTACGAGCTCTCTAGCTAGCCATGCATTCCACCTAGATTACAGTAGTGCTTTGACGTCGTAGGCGTCCTTCTCGTGGCTGTTCATGCTTCACGGCGATGGCCTTCGCCGTGGTGGGGTATACGAATGCTTGAACTCAAGGTATTTGTTCTGAATCGCTCCAAGTCGTGAAGGATGATTGTCTATATAGTCAGCCTGGATCTTCTGCTGCGGAGTCGTCGATTGTCTGAAGAGTGTCTTTATTCTGTTGCTAGCAAGATCGTACCTGTTTCATCATGTATTCTTCTACTACTGCTTTCAGCCATCAGGTTCTGGCCTTCGCCGACAGTCTTACCAGACGTCAAGCACACCCTGCCGCACCTACTAAGATTCCCAAGCACACCTACGCTTATGCTATCTATGCTTTCTGGGCCGCCGTCTTGACTATAGGCATTGTCCACAACATTTACAGCAAGCTCGTTGGTCGTCAAAGTGCTCATGCAGCTCTTGCTGGCAAGTCAGATCCTCTAGGTCATACTGTGACGCGATGGCTTCGCACCAAGTTCATACTAGCTCCCGCTGTCGACGTCAAGCATCGCGGCGTATTAAGCTACATTACCATGCCACGAAGGATTGAGGCAGTCGTCCTTTTCATCTTCTATGCATTGGCGCTCGTTCTTACTGCCGTGCCATCGCATATTGCAGGTGATACCGAGTAAGCAGCTTGACCACACTGACCTATAACCGTTATGAATTCCCAGCTAATCTCGTCTTTAGCGCCATTAACAAGGCTTGGACGGGTGTAGGACTTCGTGCTGGAATCATGTCCATCGCTACTCTTCCATTTATCTTCCTCTTTGCTGGACGCAACAACCCCTTCATTTGGGCTACTGGCTGGAGCTACCAGACATTCAGCATCTTCCATCGTCATGCCGCTCGTGTGGCAACATTACTTGCTATCACCCATGGTGTTTGCTTCAGTGTGCTCATTGGGCCTTATTTCGCCAAGAAAATGGAAATCAAATGGTTCCAATGGGGACTTACGGTATGTAATGTCTTCTTCAATCGGATCACGTCCGTTGCTAATTATAGATACAGACCCTCGTCGCCTTGCCCGTAATGGTTCTCCTTGCTTCGAAGGCTGTTCGAAACAGACACTACGAGTTCTTCCTAATCACGCACATTGCTTTCGCCATTCTAATTCTCTATGCCATTTTCCAGTAAGTGGATTGCCAGTCTTGCCAGTGGTGATTGGAGCTGATTGTTTTAGACACACTTCGAAATCTGGCACTGTCACTGTGTACAATCCATATCTATGGCCTGTCGTCGCAATCTGGGTATTCGACAGGTTCTTACGCCTCGTCCGCCTTGTGTATTGCAATGTCCACGTCAGACATAACACTCTGTCCACGCCATCAACCATATCATACGATGAAGACAGCAACCTCATCCGCCTCGAGGTGCTTGCACCTTCACCCAAGATCAAGCCTGCGCCAGGACAATACTACTACCTGTACCAGCCCATGACATGGAGAGGCTGGGAGAACCATCCATTCAGTCTCGGCGCATGGACATCACCGAATTCAAAGCAAAGACAGGTCTCGACCGATACCATGGATACACTGGTAGAGTCAGACGTGTACTTTGAGAAGGATGTTGATGTTGAGAAAGATCTTGAGAAAGGCATGATCGTGCAACCATACCCAAGCCCTTCTGTTTCATCAGAAGACCTCGAGAACGTCGAGACTATGACCGTAAGTTTTACTACGCACTTTATATAGTCGCCCTATCTAATGACATTACGCAGCCCGGCTCACCAAACTCAACAACCTCAACCCTCGACGAAGAAATAGTCTTCTCCCCAGTCTCGCCAACAGCACTCGACCCCAAATGGCTCGCTGAGTCCAAGCACCGCCCTGGCCCCGAACCAGTCCAACAAACCTCGACCACAACACCTCCACCAACCTCCTTCACCTTCTGGATCCGTCCCTACGATGGCTGGACACGACGACTACGCGATTCCTGCCGGGCATCCTCGACCGGGTCCATCAAACACAGTCTACTCATCGAGGGTCCCTACGGCCGCAAAGTCCCTCTCCACACCTACGACACCGTCATCTTAGTATGCGGCGGCACTGGCATCTCCGCCGGCGTACCATACATCCTCGACCACATCGCCCGCTCAGCCGCCAACAAGACAAAGACAACAAACATCCAATTGATCTGGTCAGCGAAACAATCCAGTTTCCTCAAGACAATCTGCCGTGAAGAACTGGCAGAAGCCTTAGGTCGTGCCGATTTCAACGCCTCGCTGTTCGCTACTGATGCTGTTGCTGATGCTGTTGACAACATCGAGAACTTCAAGATTCAGACGCACCGCCCTGATCTAGGCAAGATGATTTTGGATATTGCGAATGACGCTGGCACGAACAATGTTGCTGTTTTGTCTTGTGGACCGATTGCTATGGTTGCGGAGGCGAGGTCGGCTGTTGTGGATGCGATGAAGCACACGAGGGCGGATGTTGATTACTTTGAGGATGCCTTCGGTTGGTAGATACCTCAAGGTAGTCTGGAATGGAGGCGTGATGGGATGATCATGATTTTAATGAGGTTTATGAATATGGGACTCTTTTTCTCTTCTTTGATGAGCAGGGTCTGGGTGTTTACTAGGGTATAGACAGAACTATTTCACGAGTTTTTTCAGCATGTTTCCAAGTTGCTAAGTGAGTACGTACGATCGATGTGGGTGTTCAATTGCAAGAACTTAGAAAAATAAGCTAGTGGTGGGTATGTTCGTTGCTCCAAACCTTTCCCTCTCCCTCCCTCTCCCTCCCTCCCCCTCCCTCTCTCTTTTCTCTCATTCTCTCCCCTCTCTCGCTCCCTCTCTCTCTCTAGACTGTGGCTCCAGATGAGGACGAATTCAGAAGCGGTGCAGGTCACTCTCGCTGAAACCTACTTGAGGCAGGAAAGCCGTTCTTAATCAAGATCGTGATTGAGCCTAAGGGAGGTCTCGGCATACTCGATGAGGGATTGACAATGGTAGGCAAGCTCTATTGACAGAATCTCGTCGATCACTTGTCCCCCAGTGATCTTCTATGCCACACTCAGAGAGTCAAGAGATATCCCGTGAACATTGAATCATGGTTGGTCGATCTCTGCCACAGTTGCTGGTGATCAGCAAATAATTCTTGCGTCCGAAGTGGTGACATCAGTTCACTAGGCGCTCGCACTGGTCTTCGACTCTTCGGTGTTATTGCTGAAGCTCATGTGATTGATGGTGGCTTCGATCTCACTATGGCGCTGAGCACCTTTCAACCACGATTAGTGTCGAAGTGAGCATGGATCCTGTAGCAGAAGCTCATCTGGTCAACATTCGTGCAAAGACTGAAGGACTGGATGATCGCATCACATTACCTCTTGTACAGGATAGGATCCTCCCGCTCAAAGATAAGATTCAGACCAGGTGAGGTATCGACAGTAAGGTAGAGACTGTCGAATTCAAAGTCCCAAGTCACGTGAGTCAGATGCAGTCTCCGTGTTCTAGTTCTAGCCCGAGGAGATCCACATCCAACACTGCTGGAACTGGACAACTCTCGTCATGCTGTAGTCATTTACAAGTTCAGATCACTTGCTTATACTGTATTTCCCACTTCAAACCAAGGTCATTCCCAGCTCGCCAGCCTAAAGTCGGGAGTGCCAAAACTTGTCCAGTCTTTTGATCAACAAACGCTGGCAGAGTGAAGCGTAAGAGTCCAGGTGCATGCTCATGTAGCAATTTGTCCAGCATCAGCACTCGATGCTTGAACTTCCGCGTCACTTCAAGGGTTTCTGGTCGTAATAATTGCAACGACACATCTCGTTTCTTTGCATGCCTCGCTCGAACCCAGTACCGGCCATCGAAAAGCTGCCATGTCCAATAAGGTTGAGCTGTGGTGGTGGCGTGTGGCTCGGATGACCATGCGCAGACTGGGAAGGGCTTCGAGGGTCGCTGACGTGATAGATGCCAATGCCATGTTGTAGGATCATTGTCCGACGTTCTTCCCTGCCACAGGACGTCGGCGACGGTGAATACTCGACTATCTGGATCTTTAGAGCCTTGCGGAGCTCCTTCTGTTGCTGTGAGATCAGGAAACACTTGCTCGCATGCAGAGGCCAGCTGTGCCTTGGAGATGTTGTCTTGAGGAGACACGCAGTTCGCAAGTCTCTTCAATAGACGAAGCGCAATAGCCTGACTGAGCATATTACTGATAGATTCTGAGACTGTGAATGTAAGTGTGCCAGTCCCGTAGTTGATCGATGCTCTTACTTGTCCGAATGCTTCGTCTGCCAATCGTTTCGTTGTATCATTGTACTCTTCCTTCGCATTCGCCAGATTTAACAGAGCAGGCTTATTCAGTGCCAGTGGCAGACGCTTGTTCTTCAATATACTCCGAATAGCATTACGTGTAGTCAACGTGACATCTCGATTCGTGGCGTCTTCGACCCAAGAAACTCCATTCTCGTAGCACAATTTGATCAAGCTGACTTTGCTCAACTGGAGCAGTGGTCGGACAAGCTCGACACCTCCTGTTGCTACTCTCATATCTATTTCACCACCACAATCACTACTTTTCAGCGAGCTAGACGGAGACCTTGGAGGAGGCCCGCCACTGGCATGGACGCCGTATATACCTGCACACTCTGGTATACCAGCTTCTCGCTGTATACCTGCAAGGCCAGTACCAGTATAGCCTGCGTTCAGACGGAGAAGGACAGTTTCGGCTTGATCATCCTTGTGGTGTGCTAGCATTAATGAGCTGATTCGAAAACAACGACAAGCCATGCCGAGAGCGCGATACCGCATCTTACGGGCTAGTGATTCGAAGTTTGGCAGTTCGGATGGTGACTGGTCTTGCCAGTCGAGTTTGAGTATTGTTGCTGGTATGCCTACAGTGCTCGTTATTTAGCTATTGCTTCTTGAATACTGTTGAATAACAGTCTTACCCAAACTTCTGAGCCGTCCCCTAACAATCTTCGCTTCCTCGTCACTGCCCTCTCTGGCACGGTGATCAACAATGAAGGCTCTGAATCGTGGCACGTGAATGTCATCTTTCGACGTATCATGTGTTTTCCTCGCCTTTTCTCTCATCTTCGAGCACAGAAAGGCCAAGGCCATCGAATCAACCCCACCACTCACAGCTATGCCAAAGATAGGTTGTACACGAGTGCTTGATGTGCTTGGACATATTGTTTTGAAGGTATGGGCGAATGAGGCAAGTTGTCTGGCGAATGGATTCCTGACCATCGCTTACACTTGATTGATATAATCGAGCTCTAATTTACTGGCAACCATGGTCACTCGCTGAGCACTGGATCAATGGCATTTCGCAGGGTGAACAGGATGAACAAGATACGCAAATTGGTAGGGTCCTGTGCTTTATATTGTCTACCTTATACCTGTTGCACGTCCCAAAAAGAGAAGACAAAAAGCCTTGACACTCGCACAACGGCTATCATGGTCTTACGGATTTCAAAGACAAGTATGTAGACATAGACAAATTTAGTCTTCTCGGCACTTTTCTAAATTACAATCTCCTGAAAGTTATCAAGCAGGTCTTCTTGCTCTGTACTGCGCCCGTTTCCCTTTCATGCCATACCTTTCCCCATCCAGCACGCCCTATCGAAAATTTATATGCCTGACAATGAAACTACGTGTAACAAAAAAGCCGTATGCAAAGTTACCCAACACCGGGAGAATTAACAAATCTAACCAGCAAACTCGGGGACGTCGGTGGTTTTGCCGGGGATCAGGGCAAGAGGGACGATACCAGAGACGTGCATGTCAGGACCGTAGACGTGCATGTTGAGACCAAGCTCCGAAGCAACACCCTTGATGTTCTTGAGACCCTCTTGGTAGTTGGGGCCAGCACGACGAACCCAGATCTGGACGTCATGCTCGATGAGTCGGCCGGCGACCTCACGGAGAGCGCGGATGACACCCTTGAATGTAGAGGCGACGTTGGTGAAGTTAGCAATACCACCGCCAATGAAGAGGACCTTGCCTTCCTTGTGCTTGGGAGCACGGAGCATAAGGTCGAGGACCGTCTTGGCGTACTGGAATGTTTGGCCTTCAGTGGGAGCACCAGAGTATTCACCGTAGTTGGCGAGCTCATTGGCGAAACCAGCAGAGGCGATGGCATCAGCGTAAACGACAGAGGCACCACCACCAGCAACAAGAGTCCAGACACGACCGGTGGCGTTGAGGATGGTAAGCTTGAGTGAAGCACCAGTCTTGGCATCAAGCTCAGCAATGTAAGCCTCCTCCTTTGTCATCTCGCGACCGAAAGGAGCAGGGAACTCCATGGGAGGACCGACATCGACGTTGACCTTGCCGTCCTTGGAACCGGAAGTAGCGAGACCCAAAGCAGCGTCACTGCGAGCAATAGCCCACTTGGCACCACACTCGAACTCGGCAGTTTGGTCGATCTTGGCAGCGAGATCGAGGAAGTAGACGTCAGCAGAGGTGGCATCAGCGTTGGGGATGGCGACGAGAGGGTTGATTTCGAGGTAACTAGAATAATATTTAGCAAGTGTATGTTGTGCACTGGAAAGCGGCACACTTACGTGAACTGGCAATCGACGTATACAGCGTAGAGTCTGGTAATGAAGTCGACGAGGACGTTGTGCACACCCTTGGGGACGTCCCCGAGAAGTGTTGATGCAATCTCGTCATTGGAGGGGTACTCGCTCAAGTCAACAGGAATGAGTAGCTTCTTGGCCTTGGCGTCGACATCACCGACATCAACACCACCCTCGTGTGTAAACAAGATCCAGTCACCCTAAGAAGAAGGAGGATTAGCAACAGTAATCAGAAAGTGGATAGCGTCAGGCAGGTAGCAACGTGGCAAGCAAGCTAAGATGATTTGCATGTCGGCAGCATATTTGGCCTTCTTCCGGTTTTGAGGCTTCAGGCACAAATGGCGAGTGGCCCCGACGACCCCGAGTCGTAGCTTCCTTTTGGCCGAAGATATATTTCGCCAAAATCAATTCGAGTCACTTTCTTCTGTGACCATCTTCTCATGCTCTGCACTTTCTGCATGTTTCTGATCGCGTTCTTGCGATGCTATTGTACGCAAAACCAATTGATGCATTTTCGCAACCATAGCTGCATTTTCACCACCACGACAAGCACAGATATCATTTCTTGGCTTACCTCACGAACGGAGTTGATGTTGATGTAGTACTCGGTGCCGTCAGGGTGAGGAACGAAAGGCTCGACAAGGAACTGGCGGAGAACACCATCGACAGTCTCGACACGCTGAGCCTTTCCAGCCCTTGCTTCAATCCAAGCTCTTGCTTCTGGCCATTCCTTGTTCAAGCACAAAAGACCGCTCTTTCCTCGTCTCTTGATCAACTGATCTGGCTTTGCGACGAACTTTGATCCAGGAACCAAGAGGAAAGGGTATCTGGCCTCGGCGGCATCAAGAATGCCAGTGACAGACTCGCCCTCGGGAAAGTAGATGGAAGCGAGCTTCGAAGGAGGGTTGTGGACGCCTGCGGAGGGGAGAGGGGAAGGCTTGATGACCTTTGAGCGAGTGAGGTGGTAGTTGAGGATGGCCTTGCCGTCGGCTTCGAGGATGGACTTGGCGGACATGGTGTAAGTCTGTGTGAAGGGAAAGAGGAAATCTGAAGACTAATGATTTGCTTGTTAGTCTTTGAGAATGCAAGTTCCTGGCAGTCACTGCTAGCTGATCTCCCAACGACCTGTCGCTGCTCGAATGCACATTGGACCAACTTACAGAAAAGAAGGGTGTGGTGAAAGAGGGATCAAAAGATTGAAAGAAGAAGAATTATCGACGACAACAAAGGTCAAGAAGGTGAAGAGACAAGAAAGATGGTGATTGTCAAAGTTCAGTGGACAGACGAGTTGTAGCAAGCTGACGGGAGCAACAAGAGAAAAAGCTGAGGCTAGCAGGCTTTCCGGTGTGTACTCGTCTGGGCGTCTGGTTGAGAGATGGAGATGGAGATTGAGCGCCGGACAACTTGTCGCCAAGCCATGCCGAACGTTGAACAAGGGGGCTGCAGCAACGATTACAGCAAGACATGCAATGCCCGGACACTCTCCAGCCTCTGCACTTTTCCTTATTCGGACTTTCTAAACATCATCGAGGACGCATCGTCACCGCCACAATATACTAACACTCTCCACCAGCTCGGACTCCAACCCATTCGGTGCTGGAAGGGAAAATAGGGCATACGATCAGATTGGAGTACATTGGATGGATCCCCACGATTGACACCGTCGGCTAACGGATAACTCTATCTGACTCGTGGCTCGCATTGAGATCTACTCACTCACTCACTCACTCACAGCCCTTTCGGCCCAAACAAAAGTCGCTGCAACACACCAACGCCCATTTGAACGCCCAACACTCCCGTTACAGCTCCATCATCTCCAGCTTCACACACCACTACGCCTTCTTCTCGCCTCTTCCGGACATCACAGCCATCTCTGTTCCTCCATCACCTTACCTTTCTTTTCCATCTCATCTCATTCTGCCCCTCTGGCTTTCTGACTTGACTTGCTACCTTCTTCTCTCGACTCTCCAATCACCACCTCTTCTTTTTCCCTTCTTTCACTCTTTGCATCATCTTCATAGGTATGCCAATTTCAGTCACTATCAAGCTACGGCATCAGTCTTCTGCCACAGCTCCAAACAAAGAGAAAACGTCAACTTCCTCGACTGACACACATATCTTGCTTGCAGTTTTCTTCTCCTCCTTCGTTTTACTAGATACCTTATACTTTTACCGCAAGCATGCCTTCTGCTATCCCTGCGGCCGCCGGCACTGCGCCCCCAGCTGGCCAATCTGATGCCAACGACAACATCACACGCTTCACTGCTCCGAGCCGAACACTCAGCCCCGGTGCTGTAGAAAGTCTTTTCCACGGCAAGACCAGATGTTTCGTTTAGTGAGTAAAAACGATGGAAACAGATCAAGATTGCACGGTATCCTGACCTTTTGTCTAGCGGTCTCCAGCCAAGAGCTGTCCAGGGAATGTTGGACTTTGACTACATCTGCAAGCGCAAGACTCCTTCTGTTGCTGGTATCATCTACACTTTCGGTGGACAATTCGTCAGCAAGATGTACTGGGGAACCAGCGAGACTCTGTTGCCCGTCTACCAGCACACCGAGAAGGCTGTTTCCAAGCACCCTGAAGTTGACACTGTTGTCAACTTTGCCTCTTCCCGTTCCGTCTACCAATCCACAATGGAGCTTATGGAGTACCCTTCCATCAAGGCCATTGCCATCATTGCTGAGGGTGTACCAGAAAGGGTATGCAATAAATATATCTCCTCCACGACTGTTGCTAATTACCTTCATAGCGCGCACGTGAGATCCTCCACGTTGCACAGAAGAAGGGCATCACCATCATTGGTCCGGCTACTGTTGGTGGTATTAAGCCTGGTCACTTCAAGATTGGTAACACTGGTGGTATGATGGACAACATTGTCTCCTCCAAGCTCTACCGTGCTGGTTCAGTCGCCTACGTCTCCAAGTCTGGTGGTATGTCCAACGAGTTGAACAACATTATTGCACACGAGACCGACGGTGTCTACGAGGGTATTGCCATTGGTGGTGATCGTTACCCTGGTACTACCTTCATCGACCACATGCTCAGATACCAAGACGACCCAAAGGCCAAGATCCTCGTCCTTCTCGGTGAAGTCGGTGGTGTTGAGGAATACCGTGTCATTGAGGCTGTCAAGTCTGGCCGTATCACAAAGCCTATTGTCGCATGGGCCATCGGAACTGTTGCGGGTCTCCTCAAGACTGAGGTGCAGTTCGGTCATGCTGGTTCGTTCGCCAACTCCCAGCTTGAGACTGCTGCTATGAAGAACAAGATGATGAAGGAGGCTGGTTTCCACGTTCCTGAGACCTTCGAGGACCTTCCCATGATGATCCACGAGGTTTACGAGAGCATGATCAAGTCTGGTCAAATCAAGGTTGCTCCTGAGCCTATGGTCCCCAAGATTCCCCTCGACTACGCCTGGGCCCAAGAGCTCGGTCTCATCCGTAAGCCTGCTGCTTTCATCTCCACCATTTCCGACGACCGTGGTCAAGAATTGCTCTACGCTGGTATGCCCATCTCCGAGGTCTTCAACGAGAACATTGGTATCGGTGGTGTCATGTCTCTTTTGTGGTTCCGTCGTCGTCTCCCCGACTACGCCAGCCGTTTCCTCGAGATGGTTCTCATGCTTACTGCTGACCACGGTCCGGCTGTGTCTGGTGCCATGAACACCATCATCACCACCCGTGCTGGCAAGGATTTGATCTCGTCTCTCGTCGCTGGTCTGTTGACCATTGGTTCTCGTTTCGGAGGCGCCCTTGATGGTGCCGCTGATGAGTTCACCCAGGCTTTTGACAAGGGCCTTTCTCCTCGTGACTTTGTCGACATCATGAGGAAGGAGAACAAGCTCAGTAAGACACAACCAGTGTTTCAGTGATTGCTAGACACAGCTAACAAATTATTAGTCCCCGGTATTGGTCACCGCATCAAGTCGCGCAACAACCCCGATCTCCGTGTCGAGCTCGTCAAGGAGTTCGTCAAGGCCAACTTCCCCTCCACCAAGCTCTTGGATTACGCTCTTGCCGTCGAGACTGTCACCACCTCCAAGAAGGACAACCTCATTCTCAACGTCGACGGATGTATCGCCGTCTGCTTTGTCGATCTCCTCCGCAACTGCGGTGCTTTCTCTGGCGAGGAGGCCGAGGACTACCTCAAGATGGGTGTTCTCAACGGTCTTTTCGTCCTCGGTCGTTCCATTGGTCTGATTGCTCACTTCCTCGACCAGAAGAGACTGCGCACTGGCTTGTACCGTCACCCATGGGACGACATCACCTACATGCTTCCCCAGCTTGCTGGCGGTAAGCCTGGTATGGAGGGACGTGTTGAGGTCAACGTATAAGTTTGACATAACGTCGCTGTTGTCTGACTACTACAATCACATCTCGTCCACGCGGAGTTTTTTATATTGGCATATGTTGGGTTTTTCTTCATTCACAAACTGTACTTAGCACACTTCTACTACCTTTGTGTCGAGGGGAATCTGGAGTGAGAAGGGCGTGTTTGAAATCATAAATGGTATACTGGAAAGGCATATGGACTGTGCACAAGGGAAAGAAAGGATGTTGTATGAGCATGTAGGATGAAATGCTGCTAGAAAGTTTAATAGATTCGCTGTTCCTTCAATCTTCTGAAATAGATGTCGTGTGTACCTCAAAGACTCTTTCATTGATCCTGTATACATGACGAAGGTGGTGGAGTGTCATCAAAAAGGACAAAGGCCTCTACCTAATAATGATGCTGTCTGTATTGCTGGATGACTTCCAATGGCTCATTCCTTGTCACATGATATGCCCCTAGCGATTTCGGAACCGCTTCCTTGACCATTGACCATTGACCATTGACCACTTTTTTGTAAGCAGTCTGTATACATCTGTATATTGTGAAGTATCCAACAATGTCAAGCCACACCCCGTCCCAAAGATATCTCAGTAGTAGGGGGGGCTCCTATGATGTATGCACCAACATCAAACAGCACTAACTCTTTGACTAATATCCTCCAGCTTTCCTTTGAAGATGTCGTTCTCAAGGGACTCGCTACGGACGGCGGTCTCTTCATCCCAGAAGAGATTCCTTCCATAAAAGACTGGCCCTCAGACTGGACCAAACTCTCCTTCGAAGAGCTCGCCTTCAAGATCTTCTCCCAATACATCTCTCCCTCCGAGATCCCACCAGCCGACCTCAAAGATATAGTCAACCGATCCTACTCCACCTTCCGCGCATCCAACGTCACACCTCTCGTCACACTGCAAGAGAAAGAGCAGATACACCTTCTCGAACTCTTCCACGGTCCCACCTTTGCCTTCAAAGACGTCGCTCTCCAATTCCTCGGCAACCTCTTCGAATACTTCCTCGTCCGCCGCAACAAAGACCACAAAGATGAAAGCAAGCGTGAACACCTCACAGTCGTCGGCGCAACCAGTGGTGACACCGGCTCAGCAGCCATCTACGGTCTGCGAGGCAAAAAGGACGTCTCTGTTTTCATAATGCACCCGAAAGGCAAAGTCAGTCCCGTGCAAGAAGCCCAAATGACGACCGTCCTCGACGCAAACGTGCATAACCTCGCCGTCGACGGCACCTTCGACGACTGTCAGGACTTTGTAAAGCAGCTGTTTGGCGACGCAGACATGAACTCGACCCACAAACTCGCCGCTGTGAACTCAATCAACTGGGCCCGCATCCTCGCGCAAATCACATACTACTTCCACGCCTACGCCTCTCTCACCACGAGTCCAAAGTTCGAGCAGGGCCAGAAAGTCCGCTTTGTGGTGCCCACGGGCAATTTTGGCGATATCTTAGCGGGCTATTTTGCCAAGCGCATGGGTCTTCCGATTGATAAACTCGTCATTGCAACGAATGAAAACGATATCCTCGACCGCTTTTGGAAGTCAGGGTACTACGAGAAGAAAGCGGTACACGGTGGTGATGCAGAAGGCGGGTTTGCCGAAGACGGCGCAAAAGCCCACGAAGACGGTGTCAAGGAGACATTATCACCAGCCATGGACATTCTTGTCAGCAGCAACTTCGAGCGTCTGCTGTGGTTCCTCGCATATCAAGTATATGGCAAAGACGACGATTCCGTATCCTCGAAGCGCAAAACCGCCGGCTCCTGCGTAAACAGCTGGCTACAGGCCCTCAAAGCTGACGGAGGCTTCAGTGTCGACGCTGCAGTGCGCGACGCCGCCAAGGCCGACTTTGAATCCGAACGCGTCTCCGACAGACAGACATTAGAAACCATCCGCTCCATCTACAACGCTTCCTCCATCCCGCCTCAAGACTCCTCAAACGGCACCTCCGGCACCCACAACAATTCCAAATACATTCTCGATCCACACTCCGCCATCGGCATCGCAGCAGCACAACGTTCGGCGCAGCGAGCAGGCGCGCCGCAAACGCATCAGATTGCGTTGGCGACAGCGCATCCGGCTAAGTTTGCGCATGCGGTGGAGGAAGCGTTGAAGGAGGAGAAGGATTTTAGCTTTGGAGATGTCCTGCCGGAGCAGTTTGTGGGGTTGGAAAAGATGGAGAGGAGGGTTACGGATGTGAAGAAGAGTGAGGGGATCGAGGGGTTGAGGAGGTTGATTAGGGAGAGAGTGCCTGGAAGTGCTTAGGGGCAAGGTTTTGTCTGGTATGGGGGGCGGGGGTGAGAGCGAAGTGTGGATGTAGATACGTTTGGTTGGCATAAAAAGCAAGGCGCAGACATTTTCGCCAGATGCATCAGCTCATATTTTTTGTCTTATGTCTGGCATATTGCTACAGTATCAAGCATCTCTCTTTTGGCTTTCTCGCTGCTCGCTCCAGCTGATGTGTGCGAGGTGTCTTGAAGATATATGTGCATCTAGCATACTTCGGGACTGATATTGAGCGCAAAACACAAGATCTGGATCTTGACTCGGCGCAAAAGGTGAGAGTTCACGTAATTTTCAAAGGAAGTCTTCTCAGTGGTACAACGGGTCAATTACGTGGCCGACAGGCATAAGATACCTTGTGGGACACGATTAGGGACAGTTTGGAGCTTTTTGCCTCGTTTAGGGTTTCATCACGGGTTCCATCACTGTTTCAAAGCTTGAATTATCTATGTCGCCCCTAGTTTAGCACTTCCCCCAAATGGGAGGACCCTAGCACGGCAGACAATAATGAATCTCAGTATCATCATCGCCACGGACAACCGCGTGAGCTACTGTCAGCTTCAAAAGTAAACTCATGCTATTGTTCTATTATAGATTGGACTCCAGATGATATTGCACCGTACTTGTACATGCTTCGCGGGGTATATTATGGCCATCACATCTTCATAGTCCATCCCAACGCCAATCGAGTCCATATCCGACCTTTGAAACTTATTTCATTAATTCCCTGCCCAGTCCATCTGATCGTTATGTTTCTAAGCCGGTATCCCATTGCATTTTCTCTATCCCTTGCCTGTGCCACGAAGCGAAAGAAGATCATTACACATGTCAATATTCCGAGTAGACTATTGAAAAGAGCACCCACCAAGTCTCCTCTCGTCCTACAGCCTCTTCTACTCTTAGCGTCCCTGCTTAGGAGGTACACTATACCCACTCGGCCCCATCCGACTAGGATCCGGCAGTGGTAGATACGGGGCATACGCCCCCGTCATCTGCGCCGCTTGCGTCTGCATGGGCACATGCAATCCCAATCCACCACCATATACCTGATGCTGCTGCTGTGCAGCATATTGACCATACTCGTCTTGTCCGCCGGGCTCGTATCCCGCTGCCATGTGATGATCATAGTTACCTGTGTTAGGAGGCATCTGATGTGCAGGTGCGACGTAGTATTCTTGATATGGATGTTTTGGCGCCGAGAAATCTGCAAGCGCAAACATGGGGTTCACAATGCCTTGTGGTGGCGCTTTGCGTGGTGGAGTGAGTGTTGAAGCTACTGAGCCTCTATTGGATGCACCACCACCACCACCAATTGTAGTGAGTGGAGATATCTGCTGGAATGTCGTGCCCACAGAACCGCTTGGCTCGCCAGAATGTCCAGACGCGATGGAATTACGAGCTTGTTCGCGTCGCGCTTTCATCTCGCCGTACTTATCAAACTGATGCACAGCATACTTGCTGCCCTGCATGGCACCACCATTAGGGTTGCCAAAGCCTTCAAGACCTGCACGGGGCTCATCCTGAGTCGGAAGCTTGAAGTCAGGTTCGCGATCCCAGCCCCAACTGTGAGCAAGGTCTTTAGGGATGAAACCGATGCGCCACCCTGTCTCGCGATGAATGCGAATGAAGAGCTGGAGGACTTCTTCTTGTTCTTTGCGAACGGTCAGACACTCTGCTGCTATTGCTAGAGAGCGCAATGCTACGGAAGCTACACCTCTGTCTTTGACGTGCGCAACGATACCACAGATTTGATGCGCATGAAACTGTTCCATGACGTGCATGTCTTCGACTTCCTTGCTTTTCATGGGATGTATCTGCGCAAGAAGACACATGGCAGTGTGGTAAAGAAGTCGACCAACAATTGTGCTACGCTTAATCAGCCAGATTTCGGGAAAGCTGCTGCCAGAGGTAGTTTGGTAGGGGTATAGATATGCCATTGGCTGCATCGTGCGTGGGGTACTCGAGTTCCAGGTATCGCACAGACTACGAAGAAGATCCCATTCTTCTGTTCGTTTTCGTCGACGTATAGCCTCGTTGTGCGGTGAAGCATCTGTGGTTTTTGGTATCGTGGCACGAAAGTCACCGACTTTGGCAGTAATGTAGACTATACGGTGTGTCCAGACTTCTTCTTTGCACATTTCAGTCTCCTGACTCAAGTCCAACTCGAAACCCCACTGATCGGGATGCCACGAGGCTTGCCAGTTGAAGTGAAGGTTGGATAGAAGTTCCATGCCCACGTTAAGCCAGAAGCAAGCTGCACCAATACCAACACTACGTGCATTCCAGCCGCACTCTTTGATCAGAGCACGGGCTCCAGCAATATGGTTCATGCGCGGCATGGCCTTTTCGGTCATAATTTCGTAGACGTTGAGAATGACAGCAGTTGTTGCGCATATCACAGAGTCTCGTTCCGGGTTTTGCAATGCACGCAACAGATAGCGACTAGCCTTGTCATAATATGCAAGTGCTTTCTCTTCGGAGTATGCAGCAGGATTGACTAATGTCAGATGACGAACGCCACAAGCTAGGAAGGCGTTCATGAGCATGGGTTGTGTAAGAGCATGGAATGGTAGTAATTTCGAGAACTTTTCGGGCTGTCAGTTGTGGCCACCAAATTTCGCAAGCATTCATCAACTTACGTGCTTCATCGGATCCATACTGTCCATCCATAAACCTACCTCCTCCACGAAAACCTGCATGAACAATGTCTCCTCTGCCGTATTCAACACGTCTCTTATCTCGGCTTGTTCTTCTTCTTCCAGGGACATGTGAGATTGATTGAATGCTGGATGTGGGTGTGGTACAGCCGTAGCGCTTGATGAGCTTGCACTATTTAGTAGAGCCATCGGTTCATATTCCTGTTTCATCTGCTGGGGCTCTGTATCAAAGCTCATTCCCCTCGGTTGTGGTGGCTGATGCTGTTGTTGTTGTTGCTGTTGTTGGTATTGATACTGATGTTGTGACTGTTGTTGTGCATACGGATCTGGCTGCCCACCATGCATCGACCCATGACCCTGAGACAACTGCTGTGGCTGCATCACGGGCGCATTCATACTATGCGATTGGTGGAAGTCGTAGGAAGGATCCATTTGCTGGTGTTGCCCCTGGACCTGTACCTGTCTGTAGGCATTGTCGTAGGTCTGCTGCTGCGCAATCTGCGGTGCCTCTTGTATGGGTGGCTGTGGTTGATATCCTTGCGGTGCCTGCCTTGATGCATAAGCCTCTACACCGCCCACATACTCGCTAGCAATCTCCCGACTTTCGTCCACGAAGCCCATCGATCGCTCTTGAGGTGGCACATAGGATACTTCTGGTATATCATCCACCCTTGTGTCGATAAAGTTCAGCCTGACTCCTCTTTTACACTCCCTTTGCGACTTTCGACAATTTAGGCATTCTCCAGGTGTTTCATCGCATTTCAGATGGCGGTCGCGACAGGTAAGGCAGCCAGTGCGCACACGCCTTGGCTTCTTGCTTGTGGAGGCTGCCGCTACTTCTGCCATGGTTTGACGGTTGTTTGCAGAGGCCAGTGGCCCTGCTTAGCGTAGTGTATATGTTCTTGATAGCTTCCCAGATTGCTCCTGGTAGTTGGTATAATCTTGTGACTATTCCACAGTCGTTGGCCTGATCGAGTTGGATACTAATCAGGTAAAGATATTGTGCAAGTCCGCGCCCCTGTAAAAGCCCTGAGCCGGACGTCCAGCAGAAGAATCTTCCCCAATTGACCAGATGAGGTCAATGGACAGCGGTGTTATAAGGCCGGACGAGATAATGACGGATAGCGAGTCGCGGAGATGTATACGAGCCGGCGAGTGTGCTATAGGTGACGAGGTGGCCCACAGCTCAGTTGGTGCAAATCTGCGAAGTGATCAGGTGCAGTCAGTAATATGCATACAGGGATTGTCAGAGGTGTGTTTCACACGGAAGGCAGCTCAAAGCGAACCAAGATCGGGTAACTGCAAACGAGGGTTATCGAATCTGAAACACGCTAGCAAACTTTAACCCTAAGGAGCTCCTGTGTATCAGGGTAGCTAGTTTGACATGCATCCTACCTTAGGTCCCATTTGAGCCACATTTGTCGCAGCATTGCTTAGAACGTATATGTTGAAATCATCGACCACAGTCTCATGCCAGTGAACACTCCCTTGCAATGACATAGGTTGCAAGCTCTTTGGCCGGCTTTCTCAATCACGACAATCCTTTGTAAAAAGCCCACATGCGTTTCATTGGGCAGCGAAATTCCTGTAGCAGCCCCTATTGTCAACGCACTGCAGCCTAGAAAGCAATTGGCCATGTTAACATGGGCTGCCCTACCCAACGAAATCAAGCTCGTCATCCTTGATAAAGTCCTCCGCACCATCATCGAAGAAGCCGTCGACGATCACTTGGACATGCCCTATACCCTCTCAGCCCTGGAGAGAGCAATACCGAAGCTTACTACTCTGTGCCAAGCGTTCCCTGTGGTGCGGAGCTTCCTCTTCAGTTCTGTGGAAAAGGAGCTTGTAACAACTGAGGAAACGATCTTAGCTTTCGAGGCGACGATGAAGAACAAGTACATTAGAAGAAAGCATAAGTGGGAAATGACCGACAAGGAATCTCACCGTGCTCTTCGTTTCAAACGTTTCAAAAGGCAAACTCTTCATGAGCTGATATCAGTATGTCCTGAATATGAAGGAGTTCGACCGTTCTATATTGAGAACATAATGAAATCAGTGAATGCTTCTGGCAGTTCGGTATATCGTGCCTCCACAAGCTAATCGTGATCGCTGCTGCCAGGAACACCCCAACAAGGGCTTTCACCACGTATAACATTCTGAAGGTGTTAGAGGAGAGCTCGGCCAAAGTACTCGTGAGCCCCATTCTTGCGGGAATCTCGATCTAGTAGAAGAACAATATTGCGGTGTCTTCGAATGCCTTGACCAGGTGCAGTTCGGGCGCGGAAACTGCTGAGTGGCTCATAAACGAGACAATTTGTCATTATACTGCCAAGAGGGACAATCCTTGGTCTGATACATAAGGCAGAAGAAGACTTGGAAAGCAAACATACGACAGACAGATACAGCCAAAAGTATAGCGATAAAATCGAGTCGGAACTGAAATTTGTCTGGTATTGGATGAATGACGGTAGTGGGTAAACGTTTACCGGATGTAAATTCAAAGGGTTGTGACACCATGGATTTCGTTAGCAGGCCTACAAGGTCCTATTCTCACTAGCAGCAACAGAAACGCTAAGATACTGGTACAATGCAGCCAGGTCTAATCTCCTTCGTCTTGAGCTTCAGAGTCAAGTAGCTTGTTTGAGGGATCGTCTGGAGGAGAGAGAATTAAGCCGCTGACGAGCGTAGCAAAACTTTCTGTGATAGAATGCACCGCCAGGAGACATCATGATCTTTTTCCAGGCCCGGGGACATGCGCTAAAGACCTACGCCATAAACAACAACATGTGTGTTCAAGCAATATCTACGGAGGCTTAGAGTTCATGCAATTTGATCGAAAGACAAAACAGGGCTTCTCTCTTGAAACCTAATATACTCTGCTAAGATTGACATGGGTCGTCTGCATGCTATGATCAGTCATCTATAAATCAGTTAACCTTTGTTGAATGGTGCCAAGCTAGTTGTGCCAAAGTTTCTTACTTTATTGGCCACTGCTTATGCTTTGCTATCAAGGCCCCAGTTGGACTGGCTGATGCGGATTGTTTTACAAATCCTGATCCATCTAAAGGACCAGGAACAAGACTAAAAATGTGGAACTATGAGATACGAGACGTATGGAGATGGCATCTAACAGGCGATGACTGAAAGACATCGGCTTCGATTCGAAGGTGAGCATCTAGACCACCCAGTGCTGGTGAGAGGATGTGAGGCTGATGTACGTAAAAATTAAGCGTGAGCTTTTTCAGACTGGAGCGTCATTATTGTTATCACCTTCTTACTGAAGTGTAAATGCATTACATCACAATCAATCCGTTTCGGTGACGATATCACCATGTCCAGTGGCTATGTCAGCTGCAGCAAAGATTGCTGCCTCTAGCATTATAAACATTCTAGATTGTGTCAGCTGATATGCTTGTCAGACATACGTCGTGTAGGCCCTACCAGAGGAACATCGATAAGCTCACCAAACGTGGTGACTCTGGAAGCTGTGATTTGCCAGAACGTGTGTCCTTGTCAACATGGGAATTCTGCTCAGACCCGCACTGATGGTCACACTAATCTAGGCAAAGACCTCCGATATCATTCTCAGCAGAAGCCTCCAAATGATGTGCCGTGTCACCGTCAGCTGGCACTAATGTCTACCAGTCCTTCGCTAAATAGACCAGTGACTGCTCCATTATAGTTGATCTCGTCGGTAGTCCGGCCAGCATTCTCGTGATTTGGATGATACGGACATTGTAAATGCGGAGCCAGGTCCTTCCGGAGTTTGCTGCATTCGGTAGTTCTGAACAACGACGAGTTGACGCCACTCATGTTGCCACAAAGGGGAAGGTAGAGGCTACCACGGCGGCGACCATGGCGAAGTTGCGCAATGTGCGAGCCAAGGCGATTTGAGGAGAAGAATCTGATGAGGTAATAATATGCGGCCAATCGAGGATCAAGTCTCTGGCAATATTACGGTTTCTGATTGTAGGCGTCGTGGCTTTGGCGGCGCTGGTTACGCAATAATGGCACTTGGACACATAGATTGCTCATACCCCTCGGGCAATACCATCACAGGCCACGACACGAGTCTCCTCACCTCGTCACATCTGGTGTTTTTCATGATTCTTTCAAAATGTCACGTCTAATCCTGCTTGGGGATGATCGTTTGTCTCGGTAGTAAAAGAATCAAGCATACCTGGTACCGGAGGGAGGCTGTCGACGTGGTGTGTGAATATCAAATGATGTGTCGTCAAAATAAAGGTGATCATGGCGTGCGCCACCGAATCATGAAGTGACCCCGCAGTCTCCAAACTCTGACGGCGCTGTTACCATCCATCTATCCATTTGATCTGCCGCTCATCCAACTGTGATTTGCAAGAAACATAATGTGATTTGAGCAGAGGTGATGATCTTGCCGAGGCTCCCTCTATATTGTGGATCGCCACACTCGAGATACTGCTGCGGGCCTGTCCGAGGTGGACCGAACTGCATGATTCCTCGTGCTCTTTTATGAGACTGACTGAATAATATGCCCTCTGATTTTATTCAGAACTAGTTTATTAAACCGACATTACTAAGCTTATAAATCCAAAATTACTAAGCTAGGGATGCTCTATATTATGTATAGTGTGTACTCTCATCCCATTGCAAGGCCACGGTCTGGTTCAAGCTTCAGTCCAGACGCAACAACCTTGATTGAACCGCGCTTTGTGGCGACTTATGTTCTTTAAGTATGTCATTGCTGGATGGTCGGTGTGTACCTCTGAAAGGTACCACTAGGCAGAGTGATCATTGCTACAGCAATTGCATGGACGGCCTCGGTAAGTGGTGTTTCGTCGAAATGACGAGATTCGATGCCGAATTACCCCAGCTGAGCACGCCAAGTGAATTAACCTTTCATCGTTATGCAAGCCACAACGTTGGTGGCACTCAATAGTCTCGACTTCTGGCACACACTGACGAGAAATATTCTATCTGATCATGCTATATCCCTGGAAGACTCGAGGGAGATAGTTATAGCATGAGAAGAGTAGAGTTGCTGTGCTACAGTCTTGCGATGACTCTGCAGCACGTTCCTGCAGCTGGGAGCACCCCGATGCGTGCTCGTAGAAGCCAGACCTGCATTGTTCTTTAAGCTTAATTACCCCACAAAATCCACAATACGCTTGGACCGGCAGACAAGCACCAGCCTCGGCCATCTTCTCCAATATTGATCGACAACTGGGGTATCCAGGTACCAATTAAATCATTTTGCTGCAAACTATTCTGAGGAGGATGAAGAAGCCACTGGTATATATAAGAAGCATTATCTTGCCCAGTCTTACCATTCTTTACAGTATCTCACTCAACACGCAAGTTTCGAAGCATAGTGATTCAGCTGCAGTCTGAATTCTATACCTCCATCTTGTCATTACCTACACCAATACTCTCACCTTTCAACCACATCATGAAGACCTTCACCATCGCCGCCGCCGCTCTCGGTCTCTTTGCACAGTCAAATGCCTTCCCCGCTCTCATGACCAACCCCGACAGCCCTCTTGTCAAGGAAGCTGTTCGCAAGGGTCTTCTTGAGCGTGACGTTGTCGACGCCCTAATCAAGAAGCGCCAGGACCAAGGCACTGGTGCACCAGAAGTTGCACCAGTCTTCGATGCTTCTTCCCAGTTTGTGTCGACCTCGGGCCAGTACAAGTTCGTGCCACCGGGACCATTGGATGCACGCGGAGAATGTCCAGGTCTGAACGTAAGCTCTTCTCATTTAGAAAGACTGAGTTAGAGGTGCCTTACTGATATATTGATCGCAGGCTATGGCAAACCATGGCTACCTCCCACACAACGGATATGCCACTATCCAACAGTTCATCAATGCGACCACGTCAGTCTTCGGTATGGGTGTCGACTTGGCCACTTTCCTCGCCGTATACGGGGCCGTTGCTGATGGAAACCTCGCTGGTTGGTCAATTCTGGGTGGTCCTCACATTGGTATTGGAGGCTCTCACGGAAACTACGAAGCCGACTCTTCGCCAATCCACTCCGACTTGAACCAGTATGGTAACAATTACCAGGTCGTCATTGATCAGTTTGAGCAGCTTTACTCGATGCAGCCAAATGACGACACCGCCAACTACAACTTGCAAGTTTTGAGGGACTTCAGAGCGACGAGGTTCCAGCAGTCGATCAACGAGAACCCTTACTTCTCTTACAACCCCTTCTCTGGTATCTTTGTCAGCCAGGCTGCTTTCACATTCATCTACCGATTCAGTAAGTGTCCAAATCTCATACGGAGTCGTCCAGATGTCAATACTAACACGCTATTACAGTGGCCAACCACTCTGCTGAGCACCCCGCTGGCGTACTCAACGGCAACGTCCTCAAGTCCTTCTATGCCGTTACTGGAAAACCCGGCAAATTCATGTGGACCAAGGGCTACGAGAGGATTCCCGACAACTGGTACCGCCGCAACACCCTCGATGCATACACCATTCCCTACTTCCAGACCGACATCTTGTACTTCGCCGAGACTGTTCCCCAGATCTTTGCAGTCGGTTGCAACCAGGGCGCTGTAAACACTTACAACACCTTTTCCGCTGAGACCATCTCTGGTGGCGCTTACACCACCGAGTTTGCTGCTAAGAACCCGATTTGTTTCGCGACAGCAACTCTTGCAGCAGGAGCCTCAAGCTTGTTGGGCTTGTCTGGTGGTGGCATTACTCAGCTCACCTCCGCTCTCAACAGTGTCAGCAAGTCTCTTGGGGTGACTTGCCCTCCCATCACCAACTTGACGCTTAGCGAGTTCAAGGCTTGCCCTGGCTTCTCCCTCTACGGTGGTCCTACAGGCCCAGTTGCTCCTGGAGCGATCCAGAACAATTAGATGGAGATGAAGTCGTAACAGATTAGAAGATTTTAAGTTGGTCTGCATATTGAACAGTCTCAACGCCACAACTTGGATGAAGTTTCTTGTGCTCACCGTCCTCTATTGTAGAGGAAGAGGTTGGAGCTTAGTTGCTTGGATATGTAATTATGGGTCATGATTTTCTATATTTTTGTAGGATAGGACTGGGTATATTGCATGGAATGGGTTATTTTTGCATATCTATTCACATGACTTGGACAACCTGTTCTCGGTTACGTGAGACTTCTTCATTCAGCATCAAACGTGTTCTTGACAATGTTTTGTTTGTTGTTATCCTCAGTTTAGGAGCAGAGTATGTGGTGTTCTGGCAAGTCTCAGCATTTCTCACGAACGTTCAATGCGATTGGCTCCAGATTCAGAGTGAAACGCATAGGAACACCATCTGAACACTCAAGAATAGCTGTAATATTGTTCAGTAACTGGTGGTAGCCTTTTCAGTTATTGTATCTTGAAGATCGTGACGGTGTTAAGCAGGAACCCCATGCGGGGGAATGTCGGCGAGTTCCCGAAACCTCGAGACGACATCACCACCGCCTGATTTGATTATGACCACTTGCCATTGATTGCTAGCTGTTTGTATTCTGCTCAATGTGTGGCGACGTCCTTGTTGCTCAATTTCGTCCGAGTATCTCTCTGGTATCTGCATGCGCATGGTGAAGGTAGCAGATCATCACAGCACTGGTCCCCATTGTGACTTCCTTCAACAAAGCGGATGGCACGAAAGACAAGGCAGCGCATTAGTTATGGTAAGTTGTCGTCATTGACTCGAGTCTTTGCTATGCTACACCTTCTTTACTGATCTTTGGATCTCATAGTGTTGCCTCTTCCAAATGCTACAGCCGGTCACCGACTCGGTGTGAACGGACTTGCTGTAGACGCGGACCGGTCGATATTGTACTCCGCGGGAAGAGATGGTGTGATATATTCTTGGAATGCGCCAGACGACATTGCGCCGCTGCCTTCATCCCCTTCCGCTCCTCCACGACCACTTCACAACTATCGCCAGCATGTCCAAGCCCATACGCA
>Ga0160427_10000369_pt1 | contig 27991 bp, 23 predicted proteins | sample SolpanmetagenomL_FD_108194 | JGI IMG/M metagenome (GOLD analysis project Ga0160427, IMG submission 108194) | Solar panel surface microbial communities from Lawrence Berkeley National Laboratory, California, USA - L | ecosystem: Engineered > Built environment > Solar panel > Unclassified ...
CCCGCCCGCCTGTTCGGGCACGCCCTTCCCACCCCTTGCCCGCATGACGCACCGCCGTACTTCCATCGCCGACATGGCCCGGGCGCTGAACCTGGCGCCCTCTACCGTGTCGCGGGCCCTCACGCAGTACCCCGACGTGAGCGAGGCCACCCGCCAGCGAGTGCGCCAGCTGGCCGCCGAGCTAGGCTACCAGCCCAACCAATTGGCGGTGGCCCTGCGCAAGGGCTCCAGCAACACGCTGGGCGTGGTGGTGCCCAACATCACGGGCCATTTTTTTCCCGAAGTGGTGGATGGCATTACGGAGGCGGCCAGCGAGGCGGGCTACAACGTGATGATATGCCAGTCGCGCGATGACACGCGGCAGGAAAAGAAAAACCTGGAGCTCCTGACCAATGCCCAGGTGGCGGGCCTGCTCGTCTCATTGGCCAGCACCACCCGCGACGCGGCTCACTTCGAGGCCCTGCGCCGGGCCGATGTGCCGCTCGTGTTCTTCGACCGGGCGCTGGATGGCCTCACGGGAAGCCACATCAGCTCGGTGGTCATTGACGACTACGCCGGGGCCTACGCGGCGGTGGCCCACCTCATTGCCGAGGGCTACCGCCACATTGCCCACTTTTCGGGGCCGCTGCACGTCGGCATTTTTCAGCGGCGATACGAGGGCTACCGCCAAGCCCTGCACGACCACGGCCTGCCCTTCCGCGAGGAGCTGGTGTACTTTTCGGAGCTGCACCAGCAGGGCGGGGCCGCTGGCATGCGCCAGCTGCTCCGCTTATCGCTAACCCCAGACGCCGTGTTTTCGGCCAGCGACCTGGCTACGGTGGGTGCCCTGCAAGTACTGAAAGCCTACGGCCTACGCGTGCCCGACGATGTGGCGCTGGTCGGCTTCAGCAACGCCGAATTTACCACCTTCACCGAGCCGCCCCTCACCACCGTGGACCAGTGTAGCCGCCAGATGGGCCGCGTGGCGGTGCAGCAGCTCCTGTACCTGCTGCACCCCGGCAGCGCCCCCGGGCCGGTGCACCCGGTGCGGCTCAGTCCGCAGTTGCTCGTGCGAGCTTCCTCGCAACGCATTTCACCTGTTTAAGGCGCTGGCTTCACGAAGATGGTGCCGATGTGGTGCTTGTCGGCCAGGGCTGGGGTCATCGCTACCAGCGCCAGCAAGCACGAGAAATGAGCGCTTAAAAGGAGGAACACCCCCAGGCCGGGGGCCAACTGGCCTGGATACGGCAACGTGGGCTGCTCGCCGGCTGAACAGTTCAAGTACCAGCATGTCAATACACCAGTAATCCTGGCTGGGCACCCACCATCGGCCCTTGCCGGGCCAGGTGCCAGTGGTGAAGTTTGGGCTGGCATTTTTGAGCATCCACGAGCCCTAACCACCGCAGCGGACCTGGCTGGCGGGGCCGTGGAATATACACTGCCATCCAGAAAATGCAGCTCGGGTGCCCAGATATAGCCGGCGTTAGCGCCGGCTAGCGGCGATAGTTAGGCAGGCGCCTAGCAAGCCCAGCAGTAGCCGCGCAGAGGAAAATGGTGCGCAAAGGCAACGTTCTGCGCAATCGTTTGCATTAGAATGAGCTTTGGAATAGTTCTACCAAAGAAGTCAGCAGCCTTACGGTGAGAGTCCATTCCTCAGCCCGGTTTGACAAAAATTCACGAAAGCCAAGTGCACTCATCAGCACACTTTTTTTTTAAAAGCTTAGCTAAGCCTGCCAGCATCTGCTTGATGTGCTTAACATAGTTTATTTCAAAATACTAGAAGGCAACTGCCGCCCATCTACGTTGCTGCCAAACGGTATGGCCGGGCTAGTTGAAAAAGCGATTTAATGCAAACGTTTGCATTTGCTAAATCTTTTGCTCAATTTTAGCTGCTCATTGTCGCTACCACCCCTTTTATGCCTTCTACGAGTATTCCCGCCGCTTTTCAGCACCGCTTTGGCTACGCGCCACTCGTGGTGCGGGCGCCCGGCCGCATCAACCTCATCGGCGAGCACACCGACTACAACGACGGCCTGGTGCTGCCAGCCGCTATCGACAAGGAAATCACCTTTGCCGTGGGCTTGAACGGCACGGACCGCGTGCGCCTGCTGGCCCACGACAAAGATGAGTTGCACGAAGTGGCGCTCGCCGACGTGCGGCCCAGCCCGGTGCAGTGGGCCAACTACCTGCTGGGCGTGGTGGCGCAGCTGCAACAGCGCGGGGTAGCGGTGCCGGGGTTCGACTGTGTGTTTGGCGGCAACGTGCCGATGGGCGCCGGCCTGTCGTCGTCGGCCGCCGTGGAGTGCGGGCTGGCCTTTGCCCTCAATGAGCTGCTCGGCGCGGGCCTCGACCGCCTAGCCCTGGCCCAACTGGCGCAGGCCGCCGAGCACCAGTACGCTGGCGTGCAGTGCGGGCTCATGGACCAGTTTGCCAGCCTGTTTGGGCAGGCGGGCCACGTAGTACAGCTCGATTGCCGCTCGCTGGCCTACGCCTACTTCCCGTTTGATGCCGCGCGCTACCACATCGTGCTGTGCAACTCGGGTGTGAAGCATGCGCTAGCCTCGTCGGAATACAATACCCGGCGGCAGGAGTGCGCGGAGGGCGTAGCCGTGTTGCAGCGCCACCACCCCACCGTGGTCAGCCTGCGCGATGCCACGCTGCCCCAGCTTGCCGCCCACCGCGCCGAGCTGGGCGAGGTAGTGTACCGCCGCTGCCACTACGTAGTGCAGGAAAACGAGCGGGTAGCCCAAGCCTGCGCTGCCCTGGCGGCTGGCGACATGGCCACCGTAGGCCAGCTCCTCTACGCTAGCCACGCCGGCCTGCGCGACGACTACGCCGTGAGCTGCCCCGAGCTTGACAAGCTGGTGGAGCTAGCTACCGGCCGGCCCGGCGTACTGGGCGCCCGCATGATGGGCGGCGGCTTCGGCGGCTGCACTCTCAACTTGGTAGAAGCTGCGCACGTGCCAAGCTTTATCGAGTCGATGGCGGCCGATTTTCTGGCCTTCTACCGGCGCGGGCTAGAAACGTACCAGACCGTAATCGTGGGCGGTGTGAGCACCGTGGCACCGGGCGTGGTAGCGGCCTAGCACCGCCGTAGCCACCGGGCCACCACCCGGTATCTACAGCGGCCTTCGCTGCGTAAGCAAATCATGCCTTCCCGTCATTATTTCCTTAAGGGCTCGGTTACTGGCTTGGCCTTGCTGGCTATACGCCCCGTGGCCGCCCGTGCGCACACCTACACTAATGCGGTGGTGGTCCAAGATTTTTCCAACTCCTTCGTGCTACACTAGGCCGGGCACGCGACGCTTGCGCTACTCGTCGCTACGCAGCTTGAAAGTGATACTACTTACCCTACCCGTACGTAACGCATAATATAAAAGGCCACCCAAATTTCTATTCGGGTGGCCTTTTATTTAGTGAGCGAGAAACGAGGTTCGAACTCGCGACCCTCAGCTTGGGAAGCGTTGTGTCTAGTGTTTTAGACACCTATGCTTAGTTGTAAAAAGTGCCCTAAAGTAACTTTAGAGGCACTTTTACTTATAGCGGCTTATTGCTAATACCAGTTTCTTTATTAAATTTGTTTCAACCAGTGTTTAAACCAGCGCCGGTTGAAACAGAATGGCAACAACAGAGCATAAGGAGGGAAGCGGAACGGTCAAGGTCGTTTACTACACATACAAGACCCTGAAAGATGGTTCGCACCCGTTTATGGTGCGTATCACAAAAGACCGCAAGCACAAGTATCTAGCTACGGGCCTAAGTTTACTTCCTAAGTTCTGGACAAAGGATGTGAAGGTTAAAAACTTCCGGGACGCTATCCTAGTAGATAAGGCCAACGGCTTTACTAGGGAGGACCAACGGAAGCTAGTTACCAAGCTAGCTGAATGGGAGAGCAAGTACCAGAAAGCCGCTACAACGCTAGCGGAGGCCGATGAGCAACACGACGCGCCAGCTATTGCAGCTAAGGCTATAGAGGGCCGCAAAGCAGTACGGAGAGTAAAGCTGCTGGCCTACTGCTATGAGCTAAGTGCTGGCTACCTAAAAACGGGGCAAACGGGAAATTCTATTGTCTACCGGGACTTAGGCAACCAGCTTGCTAAATTCATTGCAGCAGAGGCCAACGTAGCCACTCCCCCAAGCGGGCGGGGCAAAGGATTGGAGCTAGAGAAATGGGTTAGCCAGCACGACATAGCCCTAGACCGGGTAGACGTAGCCTTTTGCCGGGAATGGGAGCAAACGCTACGCTCAACGGGCATAAAGGAAATAACCTTGTCGCTCCGGTTTCGGACGTTGCGGGCGCTGCTTAACCAAGCTATAGCGGCTGGCTTAGTTAAAGCCAGCGCCTATCCTTTCGCCCGCACCGTAGCCGAAAAGCACAAGTTTACTGTCGGGAAATTTGACGTTAGCACCGCTAAGCGGGCAATTAGCCGTGACGAGTTGAGGCGGCTGGAGGCACTGGAACCCACCACAGACCGCCAACGACTAGCTAAGGACATTTTTCTATTCAGCTTCTATTGTGGTGGTATCAACTTCGTAGATATGGGGCAATTGCGTTGGCCTGACCTGCCCGGCAACGAGGAGAGCGGCTACCGTTTGAATTACACGCGCCAAAAGACTGGAGGCAAGTTTTCATTAAGGCTTCTGGCTCCCGCCGCCGCAATTGTCGCCAAGTATCGGCCATTCACTTGCCACAACAAGGACAGCTACGTTTTCCCCGTTCTTTTTGCTGATAGGCACCAAACGCCGCTACAAATCAAAAACCGTTTACATAAGGTCTTAGGTCAAGTAAACGCTGACTTGAAAGAACTAGGCGCTGCTGCTGACATTGCTACTCCACTCAGTTCGTACGCTGCACGCCATTCATTTGCTACGACCCTACAGCGTAGCGGGGCCGGAGTAGCAGTCATTTCGCAAGCTATGGGACACAAGAGCGCTGCTGTTACCGCTGTATACTTGGATTCCTTCGCCTCTGACGTGGTGGACGCGGCCTTTGACGGGCTGCTTTAGTAAAGTAACTTTTCTCTCTGTTGCTATGAATATTATATCTGACAATCAGCTTTACGAGGCTTGTTTAGCGGCTGCTAAAAGTCCAGCTTATTTAGATACACTACTCCCGTATGAGAAGCAGGCTTTAGAGCAGTATGCGAAGGAGCAGCAGAATACCAATTTTTTTAGTGACGAGCTACGAAACTATTACCGAGCACTGCCTAATAATATTTATGCTGCTGCTGACAAAGTGCTTGCTCTGTTGGCTCCTCCAATAGAAGTAGTGGCCGATACGCCTAGTGGTAAAATAATAGGTGTGTCTAATTCATTAAGCTTGCGTCAATTAGCCCTAATATGCCAATACAACGGCACGTTAGTTTCTAAGGGTGAAGTAGCTAATGCGCTAGCTGAAAGTATTGGTTACACCTCTGGAGAGAGGCTATACAAGCACTACAATAATCTACGTTGTCCTACTGACCGTGTGGGTGTTCAGGGCAAAGAAGTAGGCCCTCGTATCAGAGATATAGAAGCAGCGCTACCGCACCTTACCGGATTGCATTTACAACAGGCTAAAAACGAACTAGATACAATCAGGCCTAGAAAATAGAGACCGGTCTAGACCAGTCTCCCTCTCATTGGGGCCGGCACCTTTGCTTCTGTCAATCACATAGACGGAAGCCCCTATGAATAACCCTTTTGAGACCATCAACGCCCGGTTGAGTAACCTAGAGGCGTTGCAACTGGAAACGCTGCAATTTCTACGCAGCGCTAAGACCATTGCTCCGAATGAGGAGAACGGCAGTATTGAGCTAGCGGTAAAGGTTCTGGACCTTGCTAAGCCGACTATCTACGCGCTCGTTTCTAAGGGACAAATACCGCATAGCAAACGGGGCAACCGCCTCTACTTCAACCGTACCGAGCTACTAGCCTGGATAGCGGAGGGCAAGCGCAATACCGCTAGCGCGTAGCAATGCAACGGGCTAGGGAGATGGTAGATACTATCCGCTTTATGCTGCTATTACGGCTTTGCCCGCAATGGCTACAGGATGAGTTTGCCGCTCAGCTAGCCCTAGCTCCGGCTACCCTGGGAGATGACACCCCGGCTTTCCGGCGCGTGTCCCTGACAGTCGGCAACATCAATATTCGGCTAAATGCCCTGGGATTAGTTGTTTTTGAAAACAGCCTACACCGCAATTTCCACGGCCACAACGGCGGCACCTTTACTAGGTCGGACGTAGCTGCTGCAATTCAGAAGCTCTCAGCTACACTAGGCTTTGATATTTCGGGCTGCCAGCTTACTAAAGTAGCTTTTGGCGCAAATCTGACAAGGGTAGACGGGCAAGCTACCCTACGCGGACTAGCCGACTACAAAGGCAGTAAGCGATTTATGAAGTATGAAAAGGGCAAAGGCATAACAGGAGCCAAACGGCTACTCACAGAGCTAGAGATAACCCTGTATGACAAACAACGGGAGTTGAAAGAGAAGCGCCAAGCTAACCTACCGGCTCCTACTCTCAGATACGAGATAACCAGTCGCAAACTGAGCTACCTACGGCGGCTAGGAGTTGCGACAGTAGCTGACTTGGCTAGCTCCGAATTTTTCAAAACAGCAGGAGGCGAATTGATAGACCGCCTGGAGGCTTGCGGCTTTGAGGAAGAATTGAACACTACCCTACTTACAGCCGACGAAATAGAGGCGCTGGCCCTTGTGAGTAGTCCCCTATTCACTGCTTACGCTGCTAACCGGGCTAACAAGGACCGTGCTCCGCGACGGCGCAAGCTAGCCGAACAAGCCCGCGCCAAAGCCACGCTAGCCAACACAAAAGGTAGCCTGCTAACCCGCCTAAAAGCTACGCTTTTGGAATTAGCCTGAAAAGCCCCTTTTCGCCTTGTAAATAACCGGAAATATGTCGCACTGATAAGACAGACCCCTAGCCAGCCTCTCTCTTTCCCCCTCCCGCCCCGCTCCAGACGCACTCCTAAAGTTACTTTTTATGGCAGCTACAAAAACCTGTACCATTTGCCTCCAGCCGCTATCACTCTCCTGCTTTCACAAATGCGCTTTAGGCCAATACGGGGTACGCGGCACCTGCAAAAGTTGTAGAGCCAGTAGTTACCAGCCCGAACCGGCCCGCGCCGCCGCGAAGCGGTACTACCAGGCTAATAAGGCGCAACGCAATGCTTATGTAAAACAGCGCCGCCTTGCCGCTAAAGCTCTAAAGTAACTTTTAACACTCTGACACTAAAAACCGATTAAACGAATGGCTAACGATAACAAACAGACCAGCTTAGGGGACAGCATTAAACCCCTGTACCTAAATGGGTTAAACCGCGCTGAAAAGAAAGCGGCACTATGCCAGTATTTCCAGTCACTTCCTCACACTATGGCGTATGCGGAGAAATTGACACGGCTAGCTTTAGCGCAAAACGTACCACGAAACACGGTAACGCAACAGGCCGCTAGGTACGGTTTCAAGCTATGGCATGAGGAACTGAGTGCAAAGGCAGAGGCAACAGAAGTTACCGACCGACAAACAGGGGCACTAACAGTACTCCAGCCTGTAGCGCCGCTAGCTCCAGCAGCGTTTTTAGGTGAGCTACGCAGCTTCACGAGAGCCGCGCTGGCCGTCTCAAATGACTTTACGCTAGTGACGCGCAAGCTCGTGTCACTTTGCATACAACAGATAGACTATCACGTTGCCCACACGACCGAATGGGACAGCTACGCATGGCTAACGCTAGACACCCTGCACCAACGGCTACGGCGCTACCTAGAGCCGGCTAAAGGCTTCATAGCTCCCGGTCAGATTGCCTCCCTGCTTACGGCACTAGACTTCAAAAACTCATTACCTCCAGAGGACCAGACAGGTCAGCAGTGGGCCACTATTGCGGATTTACAAAAAATGCTTTCAGAGGAAGCTAATAGCCTCCTTCCAACCGCCAATAGCTTAGCCATTGCTCTGGACAGCTACCAAGATTTGCCCGACATAGCAGCAGTAAAGTAACTTTTCTCAACCCTTAAATCCTTTTTATTATGCGTCTTGACAAGATTTTCAAAGAAACAGCCTACGGGGCCACAAACGAAATTCGGGTAGAATATCCTGCCTACGCCCCCACACCAGCGGAGGCGCTAACGATGCTCCGGGTTCCGCTACAGAGCGCGGCCGTTTCTATTCAGGACCTCCCGCAAGGCACAACTTGGGAGGAGCTTGCTAAGCAGAAAGGCCCTATCGGCCTCTCCCGCGCAGCACAATTTATAATTGCTAGAGGAGTAGCCTTTTCGGACGTGCGACAAACCGTAGAGGCACTCCAGCTTTCCGGAAAGCTAGTTAAGATGCTTCCAGAAAGCTGGCAAATACAGTTACTCGTGGACCTCGTGGCCGGAGCCTGCAAACATCTCTCCCCTGCATACCGAACGGATGTTTAGCTATGACAGCTATTCGTTTTTCCGAGCACGTCATATTGTGCGTGGACACCTATCAGCCGGCCCCACTCATAGACAAGTGTCAATATCCACCAATGACCGATTTAATGACAGGTTTTTGGTGCATAGACGGTCCCTGTAAAGGCGTGTCTGGCTGCTTTTGGGTCAACTAACCTCCCAACTATGAAACATTCTACGACCCTAGTAGCTGCCGCCGACTCGCTACTAGCCCACATTGAGGCTTCTCACCCGCGTCAAACGGTCCCCGCTGCCACCCAGGCCGCCGCCTCCCTAGCGAGTCTCTTACAGGCCGAAAAATACGGCGGTACGGACACCCTATCCCTCCTGGAGGCTGCCAGCAAAGCCAGCCGGTCCCGCGCCGTAGACGCGCAAGCCGCTACAGCCGCCTCGTTTCAGGCTGTATTGGCGGAGCTACGCAGCCAGGGAGCATATAGCGCCTTTATCAAACGCGATAAACTTAACTTCTAATGGAACCGCAAGCATCCACCTACGACCACAGCCAGGACCTTATAAACCAGGCCGCTTATTTCATTCTAGCCGTCAACATCTACGGCCCGGATGCACAGCCCGCTAAAGGCGCTGCCTACGCGCTGGCAGTAGAACTCCAGAAAGCTGGCTGTCTAGCTAAGGCCACAAGAAACCTGCTGGATAAGGCTAGTTCGGCAATGGACGAGGAACTAGCCTACCCGGCCGACATACCCAACGAGGAATTTGCAGAGGCTGTCTATGATACACTGTATAACGTCGCTGCTGTACACTTTGGCTACTTTCTAGAGCCGTCCGGTGACCCCAAGTTTGAGGCTAAGCTACAGTCGTGGGCCGCTCAGAGCAGCTAGAAACTAAGTGCTTCACATTATAAGCAAGCTAGCAAGCTCAATGAGAAAAAATCGGGGCATCCTTTCAAAGGGCAGCTATACATGTTGCTAATAACCAAACTACTACGGTGAGCTATAAAGTAACTTTATGGCTCACCGTAGTAGTTTTTACGGGATAATATTACTAAATTTGATAGCGACTAACAGCAGAAAAAACCCTAAAAGATACCGCCTTTAGTATCAAAAAGATGCTCAATACGGAAGCCATTTGGCTCCTTCAAGTGTTGTCTCATAGCTAGTGCGCTTGCAACTTTGCAGTCTCAATGCTCTCCACTCAATCTATCACCGACCCTAGCTACAACTATGCGTTATCGCAGGTTTTTAGCCCAACCTTGGTGAAAAGGATAGATGACGACGTACATGAGGCAAGTATTAAATACTTGCTACAGTTTAGCGGGTTATACCCCGTTGATGCGGAGTGGGAGTTGAGTCGTGGGCTAGGCATTGCATATCAATATCTACGGCGTAACTATAGGTGCGAATACGTCTATAAGAACGAGATTGCTAACCAACTACTCCTACGCTTTCATAACGATAATTCAGCTACTTTGCTGCGTGAAGTAGCTTCTGACCGCTCTATAGCAGATATTGTTATAGTTAACGGACATACAGTTGCTTACGAAATAAAAACGGAGCTTGATAACTTTGATAGGTTAGCTGGACAGCTTAGCTCATACCAGTGCCTATATGATTGCTTATACATCGTTACACATGCTGGAGCAGTGGATACTATCCGTAGCATAACAGATACTACGGTGGGCATCATTGTGCTAGACGCGGATTCACAGCTTGAAACAGTACGTCAGGCTGTCTCCACTGCTCATTTATTCAATCCACATAAAGCCGTACTTACTCTACGTCAATCGGAGTTAGTAGCTGCTTACGAAAAATGGGTAGGTAAAATGCCCAAAATGGGCACTGCTCTAGTCTATGAGTTTTGCCATGAGTGGTACTTGTCACTATCTACGGAAGATGCCCATATAGTCTTTGCAGAGGCACTAAAATCCCGTAGACCGGCTGCCCATCAGTTCAGCCTAGTTATGGACTGTGACCCGTCTATAAGAATGCTGTTCTTAGGACGAGACTTATCAAAAAAGTATTGCATTACAGCTAGGGAAAAGCTGGGTATATTCGCTTGAGAATTACCCACCTTTCACCCTAAATACTAATGTACTTCCCTTACCTACGGGGCAAACAGTTTGAACTGGAAGCCCTACTTGGCGTGCCAATGGCCGTCTATGGAAACACCTTGCCAATAGTTGAGCCTGTCAACTCCTCGTCAGGCAAGTTCTACTTAAAGCTAGCTCAGCAAGCGCGACCCTTCATTTTAATAATGAATCCCCAACATCCTAAGCGGGGCAGACTAGGTGTTGGGACTGTCCAAACCTCGCTAGTAGATACGTCTCTATTGAGTCACCCTGCATTATCGCTAGGCTACATAGTTGACCAACAGCTAAACATATCGGAGTTGCAAAGTTTTCTGACTTCTAATCCCACGAAGGATAAAGCTATAATCTTTCGCTACAACCCTATACCAACAGACCTAGCGGCTATAGATAGGGTTCTACACAGCACTCCTCCAACGTACCTCATCTTTGATGAGCGTCTTACTTCTGTTAGGACTCGTGCCGTATTTGCATGGCACACTCAACAAGCACTCATTACGGACGGCTTCCAAAAGCAGGACCGTAATTCAGATTATCCGGCTTTGAGCGCTTTCGATTCTAACCTTAGCACCTGGAGAACTGATGGGTTAGTGGGGATAGGCGACTATTTGAGCATTGGCGACCATTTCCAAGAGGGAGGCAGCCAACCGTTAGTTGTCACTTTGCATCTAACTATCCCGGCAACACATGGGCTAGAAATGCATCATTTCTCCTCTACAATCAGCGCTACTATCAAAGGTCCTGTTGCGCCTAAGTTCAGAGAGGCGGCTAGGATGCTCGTTACCTCTCCTAAAGTGCTTGGTTTGCCCGCTTCGACGGGAATAGCGATGTACCAAGATTGGGACGCAAGAGCGCACCTGCCTCACTTAGGGGCGGCTAAGAGAGCGTCAATGCAACACCACATTGAAACTATGTCTAGGCTCTTGTAACGGCTAAGTAGCAAAAAGCCCCCGACCTACCTGGCCGGGGGCTTTTTGCTACTTAGCCTGCTGTAGGAGACTGAGAGGTTCGTACAGTTCGTAAGTCGTACATCACCTTTTCTCCTGCCTCGGTCAACTCCCACACTAGACCATTATTAGCTGAAATTAGCTGCACTAACCCTAGAGCTTTTAACTGTAGCTTAATAGTCTGATAATCAGAATTATCAACGGATATTACCCTAGTGATTTCATCACGATTAGAGAGCTTCTTAAGTTTAGGTGCCAAGTAAGCAGCTACCATAGCGTCAGGTTGAGGAGATAGTAAGTCAGGAGCTATAAGGCCAAATACTTGTCCCCATGTAACATTTGCTTCCCAACTTCTACGCACATACCTTCCATTGTAGGGGGCCTGGCCCTCACCATGTAAAGTAACTACTTCATCCAATCCTGCTAAATCTGAGATGGATTGAATAACAGGTTGACGTTGTACGGACTCTTTTAATTCTTGATTCTCCCTTCGTAAGTCATTTAACTCTTTGTAAATCTGCGGGTCAACTGCTGAATCTGCTCTAACCCAACCAATAGCGGGGTAGGTACGAATAGTTTTAGATAGGCTAAGCGCTACTAGGCCCGGTAACTCGTTAGCATTTTCCCAAAACTTAACAAGCCTGCTAGTAGCCGCCTTATCACGGAAGGCAGCTAATTTCTTTCTAGCAGTCGCCGTCTGCTCTGACTTATTGAATGGGAGTGACTCCGGGGCCTTATGCAGAAAGGCTATTACCTTAATTTCTTTGCTAACGGCGTAGTCATACTCCATTTCAGTATAGCTTACCCCTTCCTCAGATACCGAGCCATAACGCCCACCTATTATCAGTAGGTAGTAGTCACAATCATCGATTACTTTTTTGATGAATTCAAACTGCTCCTCGTCAATAGCTGGGAATATCTCCATGCCAGCGGGGATACAGTCTAGCTCCATTATCGTTTGCTGCACTTTAGCCCGCTCGTCTTGCAAGTCCGCGAAAGTGGAGCTAATGAAAACTTGATACCGTTTGTCCATAGTAGCTAAAAAATTTAAGCGTCAGCAGGCTCACTAGTAAGACCAAGATAGAAAGTTTAAACCAATGTTTAAACCAAAAGCAAAACAGGCACTCAACATTACTGCTAAGTGCCTGTTAATCAATGAGCGAGAAACGAGGTTCGAACTCGCGACCCTCAGCTTGGGAAGCTGATGCTCTACCAACTGAGCTACTCTCGCGGGGTAGTGTGGTGGGGCAAAGGTAGGCGCGGACAGCCGAACCGCCAAGCGGGAACATCAAGCGGCCGGCGAGGGTTTAAGGCACTGCTTATGGCCCGTCGTCCGTCTTCCCGTCCTATTCTCTCGCCTGCCTCGCGCCGCCTGGTGGCGGGCATGCTCATTGCGGCGGGTATCCTGCTCATTATCGGCGAGTTGCTGCGCGTGTATGTGCTGTATGTGTATTGGCAGCGGCTCGGCACGTTGGGGCTGGGGCCAGCCGCGCTGGTAGCGCTAGGCTTGGCTGGGGGCGTGATAACCAGCTACGTGGGCGTGCGCGTGGGGCGGGGCCGCTAGCCCTACTGGCGCCCCAACTCACCGGGCGGCCCCACCTTTGCGGGTAGTATGTCTTCTCCGCTCCGCATTTCTATCGCCAAGGCCAACCTGGCTACGGCTACCCGCCTGGCCGCCCTGGGCCGCCAGACGTTCACCGAAACCTTCGCTGCCAGCAACACGCCTGAGAATCTGGCCGCCTACCTGGCCGAAGCCTACGGGCCCGAAATTCAGCTGTCGCAGCTGCAAGACCCAGACTGCACCTGCCTGCTGGCCGATATGCAGGGCCAGACGGTAGGCTACGCGCTAGTGCAGGAAAATTCAACTTTAGGTCTGCCCGAGGGCACTCCTGCCGCCCGGCAGCTCGAAATCAAGCAGCTCTACGTGGTGGAAGATTGGATTGGGACGGGCCTGGGCAAGGCGCTGATGCGGCGCGCCCTCGACATTGCCCAGGCCAGCCAAGCCACGGCCGTAGTGCTGGGCGTGTGGGAGCACAACGAGCGGGCTAAGGCTTTTTACCAGCGCTTCGGCTTTCGGGAGGTAGGCGAGGTAGCTTTCAGGCTGGGCGACGACGTGCAGCGCGACCTCATCTACCGCAAGGGCCTGGCGGGGCGGGCGGGCTAATTACTTTTGGCTATGCCGCTTCGCTTCGCTACTCGTTGCTCTTCCTTGCTGCCCCGGCTGGGGCTAGTGCTGCTGGCCGGCCTGGCCGCCTGCCAGGCGCGGCCCGATGCCGCCACTGTGGCTGGCCCGGCCACGCCGCCTACCGGGCACTTTGCCGGCACGCTGCAAGCGCCCGGCCAGCCCGAGCTGCGCGCTTTGCTTGAGGTGCGCCACCCGCGCCCCGGCCGCTACGATGCCGAACTGGTGCTGCCCCAGCAGCCGGCCCTCAGCTTCGTGGCCGACTCGCTCACCTTCACCCACGACACCCTGCGACTGGCGCGGCCCGGCCGGCCCGGCGAAATGCTGGCCCTGGGCCGCCAGGGCGACTTCTGGCGCGGCACCCTCACCCTCGATTCGGTGCGCTACCCGCTGCTGCTAGTGCGGCGCGGCGAGCCCGAACCGGCCGTGTACCAGGTGCAGCGCGATGAAGTAGCCGGCGCGCCCGGCCCGGCACTTCTATTCAGCCCCGCCGATGAAAGCCTGCCGGGCCTGGGGCTGGCCCTATTCCCGACGCCCGGCACGGCGCTGGTCGCCCCCACCTGGGCCGATGCGCTGGCTCGCCAGGGCCACACCGTGCTGCTGCTGCCCCCGGCCGATACGCTGGCCGCCCCCACCCTGGCCAATGCGCTGGCCCTGCTGCGCCGCACACCGGGCGTCGATACGGCCCGCGTGGGGGCCTGGGTGAGTGGCCGCCCCGCCGGCCTGCTCCCCCTGCTGCTGGCCGAAAACACGGCTTCGCGCCCGGCTTTTGTGGTGGTGCAGGCATTGCCCGCGCCGCCCCTGGCAACGCGACGCGACTGGCATGCCCTGGCCCAGCGCGGGCGGCTGCTGGCTATTTATGAGGCTGGCCAGCCTAAGGCCGACGCGGCGCAGGCCCGCGCGCTGCTGGGGGCGCCGCACGTGCGCCAGGCCGGGCCGGCGGCGCTCCAGAGCCAGGTCATCGATTGGCTGCGAGGGCGCTAGTAGTAGCGCGAAGCTTCCGCTTCGTGCGCGAGCGTAGCGAGCAGGCGGCACCGGACGCCCCCAGGCGACCCTGCTCGTTGCGCTCGCGTACGAAGCTTCGCGATACAGCGGGCCAGCTTATTAGACTAAAAGCAGGCCCTTTTCGCGCAGCAGCTGCCAGGCGGGGCTGGCCAGGAAACTCTCCCACGGGCCGGCGGCGGTGGGGAAAGTAGCGCCGGCTTCTTTGAGCAGGATTTTGGTGTCGTAGTCGGTGCTGAGCTTGGTGAGCAGGGCGTGCAGCCAGGGGCCGATAAGCTCGGTAGTTTTTACCTCGAAATCTTCGGCCTGCTCGTAGCAGGTGAGGATGGCGCGGGTGGTTTTTTTGTCCTTGGGGCCGTTGCCGCCGCTGGTTTTGTAGCTAAGCTCGGGTACGTTGCCGAGCCAGAAGAGGCGGCGGTTGGGCTGGGCAAAGTCAGGCTTTTCGGGCTCGGCCAGGGCTTGCTGAATGAGCTGGCGCGGCACCGTGGGGCGGGGTATTTTGAAATCGAACCAGAAGCTGAGCGGCTCGCGGAGGGCCACGCCGTGCAGGTAGTTGTAGAGGCTCTTGGCCAGGCCGGGGCCGAAGGTTTCGTGGTCGGCGCCCAGCGGGTCGTCGTGCCAGAGGTCGTTCCAGGCAAAGGGGCCAGGCTCGGGGCCGATGGCTGCAACTTGGTACTTCGCCGGGTTCTTGCCCACCGGCGAGTGGGCCGTCATCGAGAAGCGGTGCCAGTAGCCGCTCTGCACAATGCCGGCCTCGAAAAGCTGGCGCACCACCTCCAGCGAGTCAATAGTTTCCTGAGCAGTTTGGGTCGGAAAGCCGTACATAAGGTAGGCGTGCACCAGAATACCAGCCTCGGTGAAGCCCTGCGTGACGCGCGCCACCTGCCCGATGGTGACGCCCTTTTCCATGAGGGCCAGCAGGCGGTCGGAGGCCACTTCGAGCCCGCCCGAGATGGCAATGCAGCCCGAGGCGGCCAGCAGCCGGCAGAGGTCGGGCGTGAAAGTTTTCTCAAACCGGATGTTGCCCCACCAGCTAATGCTAACGCGGCGCTTGAGTAGCTCCACAGCTAGGTCGCGCAGGGCCAGCGGTGGGGCGGCCTCGTCCACGAAGTGAAAGCCGGTTTGTCCGGTTTGGGCCACAATCTGTTCGATTCTGTCAACGAGCAGCGTGGCAGGCGCGGTTTCGTAGCGGCCGATGTAGTCGAGGGTGACGTCGCAAAACGAGCACCTTTTCCAGTAGCAGCCGTGGGCTACGGTGAGCTTGTTCCAGCGGCCGTCGCTCCAGAGGCGGTGCATGGGGTTGAGCACCTCGATGACGGAGAGGTAGTCGAGCAGCGGCAGGTCGGAGTAGTCGGGGGTGCCTACCTCGGGGTGCGGCACGTCGGGGTGCGGATAGTTGATGTATTCGACCTGGCCGGCCTCGTTGCGCAGAAAGGTGCGCTGGAGCAGGTGGCGGCCATCGGCAGCGGGGCTAGCCAGGTGAGTGGCCGGCGGCGCTACTGGCACCTCAAGTTGCCTAATCAGCACGCCGGGCTGCGCTTGCCGAAGCAGCGCTACCGCACCGTTGGCCGTCGCGGGATGAAGCGGTAGCGCTGCTTCGGCAAGCTCGGCCCGACGTGCTTTTTCGTCTTTTTTCTCCTGCAAATAGGCAAATAGCCGCAGCCACGGCCCCTCGCCATCATCCAGGGTGAGGTAGTCGATGTAGTCGAAAAAGCGGGGCTCCTTAAGGCCGCGCAGCTCGGTGTTGGGGTAGCCGCCGCCCATCACGGTGACGGTGTCGGGGCGGGTTTGCTTAATGCGCTGGCCCAGGCGCAACGCCGCGTAGAGGTTGCCGGGGAAAGGCACGGTGAAGCCCACAATGTCGGGTCGGGTCTCGGCCAGCAACTCATCGAGCAGTTCTAGCAGCATAGCGTCCACCAGGTTGGGGGCCGCTTGCAGCGCGGTGTGCAGCGGGTCGAAGTGGGTGGCCGACATGGCCAGGCTTTCGGCGTAGCGCGAAAGGCCAAACTGCGGGCCTACGGTTTCCTTGATGAGGTCGGCCAAATCCTCCAGATACAAGGTGGCCAGGTGGCGGGCCTGGTCGGTGAGGCCCATCGTACCGAAAGCCGTTTCGAGGTCGGCCACGTTGTCGAAGCGGCTGGCCTCGGGCAAAAAGCGGCCGTGGCAGATGCGGGGGGCCAGCGTGAGGTCCTTGTTCTGCAAAAACCGGATGGTGGGGTCCACGGTGGCCTCGTAGCGGCGGCGCAGGCGCAGCATGCGCTGGGCATTGTCACTGAGGGTGAAGCCACTAGCTTCGATGGTGTCGAATACCCGCGTCAGCCCTGCTTTGCTAAACAACCGGAGCACGAGGCCAATGCTGAGGTCGGCCTGACGCACCTGGTAGCCGCGCCCCACCAGGAAGCCCTTGATGTAGGCCGTGGCCGGGTAGGGCGTGTTGAGCTGCGTGAGCGGCGGGGTAATGAGCAGCAGGCGGGGCGAAGAACTAGACACGGGGGTACAAACCTACGGCGCGCGTACAAGGTTCGGCAGCCGATAGTCCGGCCCGGCACCGCCGCTGGCACAGCGCTACGCCCCGTGCTGGCTACGCGTGGCCTTCTGGCCCACTGCGCCAACACGGTGGCCGGGCATCCTGCTCAGCGCCCGCAGGCCAGCGGCCGGCCACTAGTCGGCACGGGGAAGCGTCACGCGCCAGCGTTGCGCACATTCAAAAGGGCACCACCACCTTCACACCCACGTTGCGGCCGGGGCTGAAGATGCCAAGCCGCCCGTTGGGCGAAGCAGCGTAGTACTCGAAATACTTGAGGCGGCTGAGGTGGCTTTGGTAGGCGGCGTTAAGCAGGTTGTCAGCCTGCACGATGAGCTGCACGGCTTCGCGGCCGACCTTGGTGCGCAGGGTCGTGCCCACGCCGGCCCCTAGCAGCAGGTAGCCGGCGGTGGCGGTCTCGGCGCCATCCACGGCGTAGTAGCGGCTTTGGCGGGTGGTGCCGTCGAGGGTAAGGCGCAGGTAGCTGGCGGTGAGGCGGCTGGCGGGCCGGGCGGGTACCGTGAGGCGCAGCTCGGTGCGGGCCTGGGGCGCGGGCATGAGCGGCAGGTAGCGGCCAGCTTCGCCCACCCTGGCCAGCAAGCCGGGGTTGTCGTTGAGGCCGATGACGAGGGCGGCGGCGCTACGCCAACTCAGCCAGGGCAGGGCGCTGGGGTGCAGGTTAAAGCTAAGCTCGCCGCCGTAGAGGCGCGCGGCAGCCTGCTGGTACTGGTAGGTAGCATTGCCGGGCACTAGCTCTACGGGCTGGCCCTGGCCATCAAATAGGCGGGCCTGGTAGATGAAGTTTTCGACGTAGTTGTGAAAAATTTCGGCGCTCGCCTCCGCCTCCTTGCCTTGCCAGAGTAAGCCCAGGTCTTCCTGCACCGAGAACTCGGGCTGGAAGTCGCGGTTGCCCAAGTACACGATGTGGGCGCCGGGGTCGAGGCCATTGGCGCCGATTTCGGTGATGTTAGGCGCGCGGTAGCCGCGCGCCACGTTGGTCCGCAGCACCCAGCGCTCGCCCAGCGCCAGGCTGCCGCCCAGGCTAGCCGACAAGCCCTGGTAGACGTGCTCGAAGGCCACAAACGGCCGCACGGCACCCGGGGTGCCCGGCTCGGCCGCGCCATCGAAGCCAGTGGCCGGGTCGGGGGCTAGGTAAAAGTCGTCCCAACTCATCTGGCGCACGTCGTAGCGCAGGCCACCGGTTAGCTCCAGCGGGCCAAAAGTCTTTTTAGCCACCCCGAAGCCGCCGGTATCAAACAGCCGGTAGGCCGGAATAGGAAAATCGGTAGCCTGCAAGTGGGTGTTGGCCTGGCTCATGCCGTTGGCGCCGGCCGTGAACTCTACGCCGTGCCAGGCAGGCAGCAGGTAGCGCACCTCGTAGCTGGCGGTGGTGAGGCGCAGGTCGAGGCCCGGCTGGCTGGGGGCGGTGGGGTGGTTGAACTCCTGCCGATGGTTTTGCTGCACGCCGCCCAGCAGCCGCAGCTCGCCCGCGCCCAGCTTGACGTCGCCGCTGGCAAAGGCCCGGTAGTGCCGAATGTGTTGGCGCAGCGCGCCGGTAGCGTAGCTGCGTAGCTCGTCGTCGCTTACTACGGGGCGGTGCCTGATGTCGTCGTTAGCACTTTCAAACACCTGCCGGGTAAAGGCCCGGCTGAGCGAGTCGCGGCTGCCGTCGGGTATTTCCTGGTGGTTGTCGTAGCTGGTGAGCCAGAGGTGGGCACTGCCCCAGGTCTTTTGCACGCCTACCATGCCGGTCAGCGTCAGCTCCCGAAAGCCGGTGTTGTACACGAGGCCATCCACGGCGTTGCGGTAGTCGTGGGCTAGCCGGTGGCTGGCGCGGAAGCTGGTTTGCAGGCCGTTTTGCTGGTAGTTGAGGGCTAGCGACTGGCCCAGCAGGCCGTTTACCGACTGGTACTCGGCCAGGGCCTCGCCGTGCAGCTCACCGCTGGGGCCAGTGGGCAGGGCGGGCAGCAGGTTTACCACCCCGGCCACGGCATCGGAGCCGTAGAGCAGGCTAGCCGGGCCCTTCACCACCTCTACCCTATCCACGCCGTAGGCATCGACCTCAATGCCGTGCTCGTCGCCCCACTGCTGGCCCTCCTGGCGCAGGCCGTTGAAGAGCGTGAGCACCCGGTTGTACCCCAGCCCGCGGATGAAGGGCTTGCTCACGTTGGGCCCGGTGGTCACGGCCGTGAGGCCCGGCACGCCCCGCACGGCCGCATCAATGGCGTTGGTGCTGGCGTTGATACGCAGCTCGCGCTGGCTCAGGGCCGCGATGGGCACCGGCGAGCGGCGCAGTCCGGTGGCCCGGCCCACACCCGTTACAACTACTTCGCCTAGCCCCTGCTGGCTGGCAGTGAGCCGGATAATGAGCGGCGCGGCCAGCGGCAGCGTCACGGTGGGGCTAGCCAGGGCATAGCCTACGGCGCTCACGGCCAGGCGGTGTGGGCCCGCTGGCAAGCCGGCCAGGTTAAAGGCACCGGCTTCGTCGGCTGTGGTGCCTTGCTGCAAGGCGGGCACCGCCACGCTGGCGAAGGGCACCGGGCGGCCGGCAGCATCCTGCACGGTACCGCGCAGGGCTTGAGCACGGGCTAGGGCTGGGAGCAGCAGCAGGAGAAAGAGCAGAAGTCGCTTCATAAGGCCGGGGTGAGAAAGTCCGGCCGAAGGGGCAAGGCTCCGCCCGGAGCCAGCTTTGCAGCCGCTTGAAAAAGAATCAGCTTTGAAAAACTAGGGAGTCAGCTTGCCTCCTCCCATTCAGCCGCGGGCTACAACGCCCACGCCGCTAGCCTGCTACTGTCTCCCAGAGCAGAAACACGTTGAGCACGATGATGAGCCCCGCCACGGCCCAGGAGGCCACGCGCACCCAGGGCCGATTCACAAACACGCCCATTTTAAGCTTGTCGTTGGTGAAAAGCACCAGCGGCACCACGGCAAACGAAAGCTGCAACGACAGCACTACCTGGCTGAAAACCAGTAGCTGGCCCGTCCCCTTTTCGCCGTACAGTATGGCCACCACCAGGGCCGGCACCACCGCCACCAGCCGCGTAATGAGCCGCCGCACCCAGGGCTTGAGCCGCAGGTTGAGGAAGCCTTCCATCACAATCTGGCCGGCCAGGGTGCCGGTGAGCGTCGAGCTTTGGCCCGAGGCCAGCAGCGCCACGGCAAACAGCACGCTGGCCGCGCCCGCGCCCAGCACCGGCGTGAGCAGCTTGTGGGCGTCGGCAATGTCGGCTACGTCTTCGTGGCCCTTGCCGTGGAAGGCGGCGGCAGCCGTCACCAGGATGGCCGCGTTCACGAAAAAGGCCAGGAACAAAGCCACCGTGCTGTCGATGGTAGCAAACTTGATGGCCTGGCGCTTGCCGGTTTCGGTGGGCTCAATCTGGCGCACCTGCACGATGCTGCTGTGCAGGTACAGGTTGTGGGGCATCACGGTGGCGCCCAGGATGCCGATGGCCACGTAGAGCATGCCGGGGTTGGTGACCACTTCAAGCTGGGGCACCAGGCCCTGGGCTAGCCCCAGCCAGTCGGGGTGCGAGGCGATAATCTCGTAGAGAAAGCAGGCGAATATCAGGAAAATAAGCGCCGCTACCAGGCTCTCTATCAGCTTAAAGCCTTTATTTTGCATGAGCAGCACCAGTAGCACATCGAGCGTGGTGATGGCCACGCCCCAGGGCAGCGGCAGGCCAAAGAGCAGGTTGAGGGCAATGGCCGAGCCGATGACTTCGGCCAGGTCGCAGGCCGCGATGGCCACCTCGCAGAGCAGCCACAGCGCCACGGCCACGGGCCGGGAGTAGTGGTCGCGGCAGGCCTGGGCCAGGTCGCGGCCCGTCACGATGCCCAGCTTGGCCGCCAGGTGCTGCAAGAGCATAGCAAACAGGTTGGAAATCAACACCACGCTCAGCAGCGTGTAGCCGAAGCGGGCGCCGCCGGCTATGTCGGTGGCCCAGTTGCCGGGGTCCATGTAGCCCACGGCCACCAGCAGCCCCGGCCCCCAGTAGGCCCGAAAGCGCTGCCAGAACGTAGCGCCCGGCCCCGGCATCGGGATGCTGGCGTGAACTTCGCTGAGCGAGGTGCCCTGACGGGCGTGCCGCCAGCCCGGCTCGGGGGCGTCAGCAACAGTGGCAGGTGAAGTAGCAGTAGGTAGCAATGCGTTGCGAATCAAGAACTGAGACAAAGGTAACTCAATTTTTAGGCTAGCCTAAAAATATTTTTAAACTAACCTAAATACTGCTTCTCACGCTAAAAAGTTGCGTTCCAGCTGCTGGACTTTGTCAGTTTATGTCCAGAGCTGTTCCTACGTATTGTTACTGGCTCATAGCAAGCGCAAGTTGGCCGTAGCTAGCGGCTTACTTGATGAGCTTATTGTCGTTTTACGTAGCTGTAAACGCGTAGAGTCGGCGCTACACCCGACCTTTGCAGGCCCTATTCGCTTTTCTATGTCTGCCTCCCCTGGCCTTAAGCGCCGCTTGGGCCTGCTTTCCCTAGTGGTGAGTATCGTGCTGGTGCTCACCAAATTCTACGCCTACCGCCTCACCCGTTCGCAGGTGGTGCTGACTGATGCGTTAGAGAGCATTATCAACGTGTTTACCAGCGGCTTTGCGCTGTATAGCCTCTACCTGGCCGACCAGCCCAAAGACGAAAACCACCCCTACGGCCACGGCAAGGTCGAGTACCTGAGCATTGGCTTTGAGGGCGCGCTCATTATCAGTGCGGGCGCATTCATCTTGTTCGATGCCACGCGCTCGCTGCTGCACCCGCACCCGGTGGCCAGGCCCGATTTTGGGGTACTGCTGCTGGCGGGCACGGCAGTAGTCAATTTTGGGCTGGGGCTGTGGCTGGTACGGGCCGGGCGCCGGGTGCAGTCGGTGGCCTTGGTGGGCGATGGCAAGCACCTCTACCTCGATGCGGTGACGAGCATCGTGGCCTCGACGGTGTTGGTGCTAGTACATTTCACGGGCTTCACGCGCCTCGATGGGGGCGCCGCGCTGGCGCTCGGGCTGTTTATTCTCTACAACGGCTACCAGTTGGTGCGTAGCGCCGTGGGTGGCCTCATGGATGAGAGCGATATTGCCACGGTGGCCGAAGTCATTGCCGAGTTGCAGCGCCTGCGCCGCCCCTGCTGGATAGATGTGCACAACCTGCGCGTGCAGCGCTACGGCGCCAACCTGCACATCGACTGCCACATGCAGATGCCCTACTACTACTCGCTGGAGAAAATCCACACCGAAATCCACGAGGTAGAAGAGCTGATTCGCGCCCGCTTCGCCGCCGTGGAGGTCGAGATGTTTGTCCACGCCGACCCCTGCTCCTACGCCGCCTGCGGCCTGTGCCACATGCCCGACTGCCCGGTGCGCCACCACCCCTTCCAGCAGGAAGTGGCCTGGGACATCCACAACGCCGTGAAGGACGAGCGCCACCACCTTTCAATGAGCAATTAACAGGGAGCAATTAGCAATTCCGAATAATTGCGCAGCTTAAACTTGCTCATTGCTCCTTGTTGATTGCTCTTTGACAATCACTTTGCCGGGCTGGTCCACTTGCTGTCCTTGATGCGGAAGCGCCAGGGCAGTGCCACGGCCTCTTCGCCCGCGTATTCGAGGCCCACGCGGGAGCTGGCCAGCACGTTGTCATCGGGGAGGACTTCGCCGGCATCGGCCAGCCAGATGCGCGGGCCGGTGAGCAGCTCGCCATTGAGGGCGGGCGTGAGGCCCAGGGCCTGGCTGAGCACGCCGGGGCCGGCGGTGAGGTTGCGGGCCACCTGGGCCAGGCCCCGGCGGCGCAGCATCACGGCCACGCCCTCCAGCGGCTCAATGGCCCGGATGAGTACCGCGTCGGGGTGCGCGGCGTCGTTCACGGTGAGGTTGAAGAGGGTGTGCACGCGGTACACGGTGTACAGGTAAGCGTGGCCGCCGGGCTGGTACAGCGCCTGCGCCTGCTTGGCCTTGCGCTGCAAGTGCAGCGTAATGCTGGGGTCGCCCTCGTGCCGGTAGGCCTCAGTTTCGACGATGCGCCCGGTGGTCAGCTCACCATCGAGCAGGGTGCAGACGTGCTTGCCCAGCAGCTCGCGGGCGATGGTGAGCACGTCGGGGCGCTGGTAAAATTCGGGGGGCAGGGGAATGCTACTTGTCATGGAGAGGAGGAACGACGCGGCAATTGCCCCCGCACGGCTCGTTTGAGCAGTATTCGGGGCGCTTGCCGCGCCCCTTTGGTACGCTCGCCGTGGCCAGCGGTTTCTGGCGGCGCCTCACGCTTGCCCCAAATGTGCCCTACCTTTGCCCGGCCACGGTGACCAACCTCCTACCCACGGAGCGCGGTTGAAAAGGGAATCCAGTTCAATGCCGGAGCTGTCCCCGCAACTGTACGCGCTACATCGGGGTGGGCACCCCACGCCACTGCCGGCCCCGGCTATCACCCTGATAGCCAGGTCAGCGGGAAGGCCGCCCACCCGGCAGCGCAAGCCAGGAGACCTGCCAGGGCATCATCAGGTTCAGCGCTCGCGGAGGACGGGCGGAGAACGGCAGCCTCGTGCGCAGCCCAGCCCCAGCGGCGGGGCCGGCGCGGTGGCTTCCGGCCTCAGCCCCGGCGCGGTTTGCGGCTTCGGCCAAGGATTTCGACAGGGTTTTGGACTAAATTTTCGCTTGAAAATTTAGTTCGTGTTGGTTTTCAACTTCTTCGCAAAAGCGTTTTTCCGCCCCGCCGGCGGGCGGCTACTGGGTGCCCTGGCGGCACTGCTGGCCGCCGGCCCCGCCGCGCACGCCCAAAGCCGCCCGCCGCACCCCGACACGCTCACCACCCGCGCCCACCGGCTGCCCGAGGCGCAGGTGCGGGCGGTGCGGCCGAGCCGCTTCGCCATTGGCAGCCGCCGGCTGGTGCTCGACTCGACGGCCCTGGCGCAGTACCGGGGCGCGGCGCTGGTCGAACTGCTGGAAGCCCGCACCCCGCTGTACATCAAGAACTACGGGCCCGGGCAGCTGGCGTCCATTTCGCTGCGCGGCACTTCGGCGCGGCACACGGCGGTGCTGTGGCAGGGGCTCAACATCAACATTCCGTCGCTGGGCGAGGCCGATTTTGCCATCTTGCCGGTGGGGGCGGCCACGCGCATTGCGGTGCAGCCGGGGCCGGCCGCCGCGCTCTACGGCAGCGGCACCATTGGCGGCGCGGTGCTGCTCGATACCGACCTCAACTGGCGCCCCGGCCTGCGGGGTAGCGTGCAGGCCGATGCGGGCAGCTTTGGGCTGCGCGGCGGCAGCCTGGAGGCGCGCGGGGCCACGGCCGGCGTGGCGGCCCGCACTGCCGCCAGCTGGCGCACCGCCCAAAACGACTACGTCTACACCGTGCAGGAGGCGCGCGGCCCCGTGCAGCGCACCCTCACCAATGCCGTGCTGCACCACCAGTGGAGCTTCAGCCAGGATGTGGCCGTGCGCCTGGGCCTGGCCGGCGAGCTGACGGCCAGCGCCTGGCTCACCGATACCGACCGCGATATTCAGCCCAGCGTGTATGCCGCGCCCACCCTCACCCGCGAGCGCGACCAGAGCCGCCGCTTGCTGCTGGGCTACCGCCGGGTGGCCTCGCCCCGGCGGCAGTGGTCGGTGCGCGGCGCGTGGTTTGAGGACGTGCTCGACTACAGCGACAACGGCGCCACCAGCCACTCGCTCATGCACACCACCCAGGCCCAGGCCGACCACACGGCCGCGCTGGGCCAGCGCGGCAGCCTGCGGCTCGGGGCCGAGGTGCAGCATTTTGCCGCCCTCATCGACGGCTACGGGCCCACCGAGGTGAGCGAAAACCGGGCCGCCGCCTTTGCCCTGCTGCGCTACGACCCGCGCCCCGGCCTGCGCCTATCGGCCAACCTGCGCGAGGCGCTGCTGCCGGGCGGGGCCGCGCCCCTCACGCCCACGGCGGGGCTGGAGTGGGACTGGCTGGGCGGCCGCCCCACGACCGGCGGCGACTCGGCCCGCCACACGCTCACGCTGCGGGCCAGCGCCTCGCGCAGCTACCGCGCCCCCACCCTCAACGAGCGCTACTGGCGCCCCGGCGGCAACCCCGACCTGCGCCCCGAAACCGGCCAGGGCTACGAGGGCGGTATGCAGCACCGCCTGCGCCTGGGCAGCCGGGCCACGCTGCATACCGAAGTGGCGGCCTTTCACCAGCTCGTGGACGACTGGGTGCAGTGGATGCCCACCGACCAAGGCATCTGGACGCCGCGCAACCTGCGCCAGGTGCGTAGCCAGGGCCTCGAAACCACCACCGCCCTGCGCCTACACCACCTGCGCTACCGCCTGCATGCCCGCGCCGCCTACAGCCTCACCCAAACCACCAAGTTGCAGGGCTCGGCCGCCGACTACGACCCCGTGGGCGTGCAGCTCATGTTTGTGCCCCGGCACCAGGGCTCCTTCACCGCCGACCAGCAGTGGCGCGGCTGGCTGCTCACCACCCAGGCCAGCGCCGTGGGCCAGCGCTACACCGATGCCTCGGGCACGGCGGCCCTGCCCGCCTACGCCGTGGCGGGCGCCACGCTGGGCTACACCTGGCACCTGGCGGGCTTCGACCTCACCGGCACGGTGCGCGGCTATAATCTTCTAAATCAACAGTATTCGGCTTACCCTGGCCGGCCCGCGCCGCCGCGCGGCTGGCTAGCCAGCCTGCGGCTCGACTGGCGCTAGCCAGCCGGCCTACCGGCGGGGCGGCCTTGCACGCTTTTCCTTTTTCCTTTTTTACGAGATGCTTTTCCGGCGTCGCTTTTTATGAAAAAATTACTTCACCCCCTGGCCCTAAGCGCCATGCTGGTTGGCTTGCTGGCTAGCTGCCACACTGATAGCCCGGCGCCCACCCCCACCGGCACAGGTACAGGCCAGTACGCGTTCGTTATCAACGAAGGCAACTATACCAGCGGCACCGGCTCGGTGAGCCGCTTTGATAAGACGAGCAAGGCACTCGTGACCGACGCGTTTGCCACGGCCAATAAGGGGGCCATGCTTGGCAGCGTGGTCCAAAGCATGACCGTGGTGGATACCCTGGGCTACGTGGTCGTCAACAACAGCAACAAGATTGAGGTAGTCGCGCTGCCCAATTTTAAATCGAAAGCCACCATCGCGGGCCTCAACCAGCCGCGCTTCCTCGTGCGCTCGGTGGCCAACCCCAGCCGCGCCTACGTGACGGAGTGGCTCGGCGGCCCCTACCCGGCGCCGTACACGGCGGGCCGCGTCAGCGTTATCGACCTCACTATCAATAAGGTAATCAGTACCATTCCGGTGGGTGTCAACCCCGAGAAGCCGGTGCTGGTAGGCGGCAGCCTCTACGTACCGAACTCGGAAAGCAACTTCCTCACCGTCATCAGCGACGCTACTCCCACCAGCACTCCCACTACCATCACCTTGCCCACTCCGGCCGGCAGCGTGGTGGCCGATAAAAACAACAGCCTGTGGGCATTGTGTGCCACCGATTATGCCAGCAAACCGGCCGTTTTGCTGCACTACAACCCTGGCCCCAGTGCCGGCACGCTGCAAAATGCTTTCGTCTTCCCCGGTGTAGACTCGGCCATTGGCCTGCGCATCAGCCCCGACGGCTCGCAGCTTTACTACAGCTACGGCGTGGGTGAATATCGCCTGAACATCACCGACACGGCGCTGCCCACTACGCCGCTCATCCGGCGCAGCTTCTACGGCTTCAACATTGACCCCACTACCGGCACGCTTTACGGCACCGACGCCCTCAACTACAGCAACCCCGGCCGGCTGCTGCGCTACCAGCCCAACGGCACTGTCATCGACTCGACTACCGTGCAGGTAAGCCCCAATGGGGTAGTCTTCTACTAACCGCAGACTTAGACCGATTTCGTAGATTTAGACGACTGCTGATACAAACAGTAGTGTCATTAAAAACGCCGCTCTGTCACAGAGCGGCGTTTTTAATGGCCTTTTTTTATTGGTACCTAAGAAAGCTGTAGGCCAGCCATCGGCGGTCGTTTGAATCGGCGCTGGCTGCCTAAATCCACGCTTTAGTCGGCAATGCCATCGTGGTTGCGGTCTATGGCGCGGTCGGCGGCTTTGTAAATCTGCTTGCCGGTGGGGCGGTGGGTGGTGTCGCGGGAGAGGCCAGCGGCCAGCGAATCGCCGTTGCTGGTAGCGTGGCCGCTGGCATCACCACTGTCGTTGCTCACGCGCGAAGGCTCGTTTTCGGCTTCCAGCTTTTTGGTCGAGCCTTTTTCAACGTTGGTATCGCCGGGCTTGGTGCCCGAGCTGCAAGAAGCGAAAGGCAGGGCCAAGACGGCGAGCAAGCCCAGCAGGCGGTAGGTGCGGGTCATGGAGAAAGAGAATAGGAGCCGCGCAGCGGCCGGTGAGAAGGTACGGGCAAGGTGATTCGCAACCGCGAACCTGGCTGCTAGTACCGCAAAAAGCCGGTGCGGGTTGCTGGCCACCGGGCGGCGCGTGGTAGTTGCGGCGCGGGCGGTAATTTTGTGCTAATGGCCCGCCCCGCTCCCACTTCCTTCTCCCAGCGCCTGCGCCCCCGCTTGGCTGCCTACCCGTGGCGCCGCGTGGGCGTGCTGGCCGCCGTGAGCTTTGTACTGAGCAGCAGCCTGATAGGCTACTTGTTCGGCTTCAGCGACCGGTTTTTTGGGCGGCTCAGTGCAGCCTTTTTCATCGGATTTTGCCTATTGGCCGTTACTTTTCTGGCCGTTATTCCGTTTATTGGCTGGGCCACCAGCCATTGGTTTGGCAGGAGCTGGTCGGGGGCTCCTACTCCGGCAGCGGCACGGCGGCCCAACGGGCCCGCCAGCCGGCCGCCGGCCCCGCGTCGTTCCACTTCATTATCTTAAATTCTATTCCGTGAAAACCAATCTGCTGCACATCAAAAACATGGTTTGCCCGCGCTGCGTCGAGGCGGTTCA
>Ga0160427_10000370_pt1 | contig 27983 bp, 25 predicted proteins | sample SolpanmetagenomL_FD_108194 | JGI IMG/M metagenome (GOLD analysis project Ga0160427, IMG submission 108194) | Solar panel surface microbial communities from Lawrence Berkeley National Laboratory, California, USA - L | ecosystem: Engineered > Built environment > Solar panel > Unclassified ...
GACGTTTTTTCACTAACATTTTCCTTAGCGTCATGGCGCACAAAGCAATTGAAATAACCGACGCCAATTTCGAGGAGATTATCAACTCGGATAAGCCTGTTCTTGTGGACTTCTGGGCCGAATGGTGCGGCCCCTGCCGCATGGTAGGCCCGGTGGTAGAGGAGCTGGCCGGCGAATACGAAGGCAAAGCCATCGTGGGCAAGGTAGACGTAGACGCTAACCCTCAGACTTCCATGAAGTTCGGCATCCGTAGCATTCCTACGTTGCTCGTTTTCAAAAACGGCCAGATTGTGGATAAGCAAGTGGGTGCCGTGCCCAAGCATGTGCTCGCTCAAAAGCTGGAAGCTCAGGTGACTGCCTAGTTTTTGTAAGGCTTCGGCTTTATCATTCAAAAGCCCCGCGCTAGTAGTAGCGCGGGGCTTTTGACGTTTGGGGCCCGCTAGCCGCGCCGGGATAGCGGGCCCAGCACTGGAGAAATAGTGCGGCTGGGCAATCTGTTTTCTAGAGATAACGCGCCTATATTTCGGCACATTTTCTGCCTAGTACGGCAGAGGCTTTTTCCCCACCTTTTCTTTCTTCACCATGAAACGCTTTTTCGGTTTCCTCGCCACCCTGCTGGTTGCAGGTGGCCTTTCGGCCCAGGCCCAGACTGCTCCCGCCATGGGCACCACGAGCAGCTCGTCGAAGATGACGACCACCAAAACGATGCAGGCGCCGGCTGCGACGACGACCACCACGAAGACCAGCACCTCGACCCACCCGATGGGCGTGAGCAAGATGGCTACTACGTCGAAAAGCCAGGCCACCATGAGCAAGTCGAGCACCATGACCACGCCCTCGGGCATGACCAAGACCTCGACCAGCACCAAAATGAAGGCTGATGGCACGCCCGATATGCGCTACAAGGCCAACAAAACGACTTCTACCACCACCGTCCCCACGAAAGCCGATGGCACACCCGACCTGCGCTACAAGACCAATAAAACCAAAGTGACTACCAAAACCACTATGTAATGCCGGGCCACGGCCCGCGATAAAGTCCTTCCCGAACCTATCGGGAAGGACTTTTTTGTGCATTGATTATCTACCCTTCACCTTTCCTTTTTTTCGATGTTACTAGCGCTTACTGTTCCTGGTTTTCTTACGTTTTTGAGCGTGGTCGGCGGGTTGCTGGCCGTGCTGCTGCTCACCAAGTCGCTGCTGGGCATCGTCGTTATCGGCGAGTTGGAGGTAGGCATCGTGGCCAAAAAATTTGCCCGCACTAGCCTGGCAGCGGGCAGGCTCATTGCCCTGGAAGGGGAGGCCGGCTATCAGGCCGATACGCTGGCGCCCGGCTGGCACTTCTTTTTGTGGCCCTGGCAGTTTGCCGTCACTAAAGAGCCCGTGACGGTGGTACCCCAAGGCGAAATCGGGCTGGTAGTCGCCAATGGCGGAGCCGTTATTCCCCCCTCGCACATGCTGGGCCGGGTGGTAGAGTGTGATGACTACCAAGATGCGCGGGCCTTCCTGACGAAAGGTGGGGAGAAGGGCCGACAGCTCGGCATTCTCACGGCGGGTACCTACCGCATTAATACGGCGCTTTTTACCATCCTTACCCGGCGCAACGCCGAAAGCATGGGCATGAACCCCAACGAGCTGGTCGTGTACCGCGTGGTGCCCGACGCAGTGGGCATCGTCACAACGCTCGATGGGGTACCCATCGAGCCCGGCGAGATTGCCGGTCCCGTCATCCCGGAGCACGATAATTTTCAGGATGCCCAGCGCTTCCTGGCGGCCGGCGGCCGCCGTGGCTTGCAGGAGCAGGTGCTGCTGAGCGGCGCCTGGAACCTGAATCCCTGGTTTTGTCGCGTCGAGCAGGTGCCCATGACTGAAATTCCGATTGGCCACGTGGGCGTAGTCATTTCCTTCGTGGGCCGCCCGGCCCAGGATGTCAGCGGGGCCGACTTCACCCACGGCAACCTCGTGGAAGTGGGCCACAAGGGCATCTGGATAACGCCGCTCTACCCCGGCCGCCAGCCGCTGAATACCCGCATCATGCGCATTGAGCTGGTGCCTACCACCAACATCGTGCTCAACTGGGCCACCCGCACCGAGGCGCATGGCTACGACAACTCCCTGAGCAGCATTACGGTGCGCTCGCGCGATGGCTTTTCGTTTAATCTCGACGTGGCCCAGATTATCCACGTGGGGGCACTGGATGCGCCGCGCGTTATCTCGCGGGTGGGCTCGATGCAAAACCTGGTTGACCATGTGCTGGAGCCCATTGTGGGCAACTATTTCCGCAACAGCTCGCAGGAATACACAGTACTCGACTACCTGACCAACCGGGCCGAGCGGCAGCGCGATGCGGCCATGTTTATCCGCACGGCACTGGCTACTTACAACGTGCAGGCGGTGGATACACTCATCGGCGACATTGTGCCCCCCGCCCAGCTCATGACCACCCAAACCGACCGCAAGCTGGCCGAGGAGCAGCGCAAAACCTACGAGGTGCAGCAGGCCGCCCAAACCCAGCGCCAGGCCCTGGTGCGCGAAACGAGCATTGCCGACATCCAAAGCGAACTGGTAAAAAGCGAGCAAGGCGTCAACATTGCCGAGCTAAACGCTAACTCGCAAGTAAAGAAAGTGCGTGGCGAAGCCGAAGCCGCCAAGCTGCGTGCCGGTGGCGAGGCCGAAAGCACCCGCCTGCGCGCCATCGCCGATTCGGAGGCCACGCGCCTGCGCGGCGTGGGCGAGGCCGAGGCCATCCGCGCCATTGGCCAGGCCAAGGCCGAAGCATACCAAGTAGGGGTAGCCAGCCTGGGCACCCGCGAGTTTACGGCCTTGCAGTTGATGCAGATTATCGGCGACCGCCAAGTGAAAATCACCCCCGATGTGCAAGCCAACGGCGGCGGTACCGGTGGCACCGGCGGCGGCTTGGTCGAAGCCTTAGTGGGCCTGCTAGTGCAGGGCCAGCGCCCAGCCGCTGCCCCCGCCCCCACCACTCCAGCCCCGGCCACGCCAGAAGCCCCGACGGCCTGAGCGCTGCTGGCATAGCCCTGGCGGAAGCTAAAAAGGCGCCTTCCCCGTGCAGAAGGGCGCCTTTTTAGCTTCCGCCAGGGCTACGCTGGGGCTTGCTCGCCTACCGGCGCGGCAGCGGGTGCCAGCTGCACGGCGCGGCTGAATACTTCTTCCAGCGAAATCAGGGTTTCGGTACGCTCCACGCCTTCTATCTGCTGCACCAGGTCGTGCAGCACGTTGCGCAGGTGCTGGGTATCGCGGCAGGCCAGGCGGGCAAACAGGTTGTAGCTGCCCGTGGTGAAATGCACGCTGATGACCTCTGGAATATCGCGCAGCCGCGCAATCACCGAATCGCAATAAGAGCTTTTCAACAGGAAGATTCCCAGAAAGGCCTGAATACCAAAGCCCACCTTAGTTAGGTCGAGGTCCAGAGTGGCGCCCCGCACGATACCCAGCTCCTCCAGCCGCGTCATGCGGCTGTGAATGGTCCCCCCCGATACGTGCAGTTGCCGGGCTATCTCGGAGTAGGGCAATTTGGCATCGTGCACCAGCAGGTTGAGGATACGGCGGTCAATATCATCCAATTCGTAGGGGCGGGACATAGATGGGCAAGTTGAAATAGAAAACAAAGCTAAGCAAGACTGATAAAATTGTCGATAACCGCCATCTAAATTGATGATTGAATAATTTTTTAGCCTTTTTTGAATAAAATTTGCATAGAAAGAAAAAACCGCCTTATCTTTGACCTATCAAAACGCAAACGGCGCGGCGATACCAACCTTGTAGTGTGGTGAAACTGGCAGACACGCCCTCCTATCTCGGGGGTGAAGACTAGAGGATAAAGCAGGGGTTTTTCGGAGCTACTGCCTAACTTCTTCGTGGAGGTTCAAGTCCTTCCGCTACAGCTCAATACCCGAAAAGAGGCGTCTTCCCAGCCGGGAGGGCGCCTCTTTTGCGTTTGTTATTAACCTAAATCGGTGGATTATAGGGCCCGGCGCCAACCCGCCCTTGCAGCGTGCGTACTTTTGCGGTACTTAGGCTACCCCGGCGGTTCGTATCGGTGGTAAGCCAGGCTCATGGGCACGCAACTACTCCTCACGTTTTTTCTGATTTTAATAAACGCCTTCTTCGTGGCGGCCGAGTTTTCCCTCATCCGGGTCCGGTTGTCGCAGCTTGAGATAAAAGCGAAAGAAGGCAGCCGCTTAGCCGGCCAGGCCGTGAGCGTGTTGCGCCGGCTCTACGATTACTTGTCGGCCACGCAATTTGGCGTTACGGTGGCTTCGCTGCTGTTGGGTGCCGTGGGCGAAGAGGTTTTTACCAAGCTTATCGAGGACCTGCTGCCCCGGCTGCACCTCACCCTGAGCGAGGCTACGGTGAAGAGCATCGCCTTTGCGGGTGGCCTCACCATCCTCACGTTTTTGCACGTGCTGTTTGGCGAGCTGTTTCCGAAAGCACTGGCTATTCAGCGGCCCGAAGCTGTGAGCCTAGCGCTAGTGTTGCCGCTACGGGTGTTCTACCTCGTTACGCTGCCGCTCACTTGGTTTCTATCGAAAGCCTCTACGCTGCTACTGGGGGCGGTGGGGCTGCACAGCGGTGGTCACGGCACCGAGGCTCATACTTCTGATGAGCTGCGCCTGCTGCTGGACCAGAGTAAGGAAAGCGGTGAAATCCAGGACTCGGAGCACGAGTTGATTGAGAACGTCTTTCAGTTCAACGACCGCATGGTGAAGCAGATAATGGTGCCACGCACCAAGCTGGCCGCCCTTGATGTAAACGCCCCCGAGGACAAGATTCTCGAAACCATATTCAGCGAGGGCTACTCGCGCATGCCCGTGTTTGAGGGCAATATCGACAACATCGTGGGTGTGCTCTACGTGAAGGATTTGCTGCCCATCATCCGGCGCGGCGAGCCGCTAGAGCTAGCCCGCATTATGCGGCCGGCCTATTTTGTGCCCGAAACCAAGAAAATTAACCGTTTGTTGCGGCAGTTTCAGCGCAAGCATATCGTAATGGCCGTGGTGAGCGACGAGTTTGGCGGCGTGTCGGGCATCGTGACCATTGAGGACATCATGGAAGAACTGGTGGGCGAAATCCAGGACGAATATGACAACGAGGTGCCGGTGGTGGAGAAAATATCAGAGAGCGAATACCGCGTAAACACCGCCACCGCCATCCCCGATGCCAACGAGTATCTCCCCTACCCGCTGCCCGAGGGCGACGACTACGAGAGCGTAGGCGGCCTGCTCAACGTGCTCTACGGCAACATCCCGGAAGTGGGCGACGTGGCCGTGCTGGAGCCCTACGAGTTCCGGGTGCTCAGCCGCACCGGCCGCGTGGTGGAGATGGTGCAGCTTCGCCTGATAAGCACTGCCGTGCCGGCCGATGTTGACCCGCTGGCCGCTTAACGCGGCGCCGAACCGGATGAGCGAGTCTGGAAGAAACGTGGGTAATACTCGCCATCCTTAGGCTTGAGCTTATTAAGCAAGATACGGATAGCATCCACTAGTTGCCAGATTTCCAACCCATGGAGGAGTAGAGCAGCGATTATCAAGGCCGCGTTGATGCCGCCGTTGCCGAAGGCGAGCACAATACCGAATACAGCTAGTAGAAACCCGGCCACCAGCAGTAGCAGCGAGAGTATACCGCGTGCGTGATAGCCCAGGTAAAAATGATGGAGCCCGAGGGGAAATAACAATAAGGCAGGCAACAAGGCTAGCAAAAAAGCGATACCCCGCGTCCGCAGATGGGTGGGCGAGTCGGTGGGTGGTGGCAATTGCTTGCTCAAATTCAGCACCCGCTCGGCAGTAGGCTTGGCCACCGGAGCCGTTGGCAGCCCTGCCTGACGACTGGGCCGCAGTCGGGCCACAGCCCGGCTCACTAGGTGCCGGGGCCGATGCCGGGGGAACGCCAGCAGTAGTGGCTTGAAGCTAATGGCAGGTACCGGAGTAAAGCTATCCACCGGACTAATCGACGCTGGCAGGAGGGGACTTTGCCCAGCAGGATTCTGGAAGGAATAGCTTGCCCGCTGGCAAGCCCCCAGGTTCAGTATTATAAGTAGCAGCCCTGCCACTAAGAGGCTGCGTGAGGTAAAGGAACGAAGCATGGACGGGAGTTAAAGAGTGAATAACTATGCCCAAAGCACAGCTAAACTGCCCCCCATCGCAAGGCTGAAATTTGATTTTACTGACTTTAGCTGAACGCAGATAATCTACTGGCGATGAGCAAAAATTGCTCTTATATACAGCTACGGCCGTTAGACCTCACTACTTTCCTGACTTTACAGTCCTCCTAAGTGCTGGGTATTCAGCCGCACTGGCCGCGCAGTGGATATGCTTCGGTGGCGCCAAGCACTGTATTAACGTAAAAGAGGCTCTGCAACTATTGCAGAGCCTCTTTTATGCATTTTAGAATGCATAAACTTAGAATAAATCTTTTCGCAGGTGTGACTAGTGAGGCGGGGTAGATGACATTTTTTTAGTCATACCGCCGGGGCCTTAGTCACCGCTAACCAGGTGTACTACCACCAGCACAATGCCCACGAGGAAGGCAATAACGCCGATGAGTGCCAGCAGGCCCCCAACCCCATTACCTATAGCCCCACCAAGGAAAATAAGGGCCAAGCCTACCAGCGCAATCAGCGCTGCACGCCCTGTTTTGGAAGCAGTGTGTTCGGTGTGAGCCATATTCTGGCGGCGGGTGCTGAGCTTATCCAGCTGCTTTGCTACGTGCTTTACCAAGGCACGCTGCATTAGCGTGGGGCGGGCAGCCTTGGTGGCACTGCTGGCCACGGCCGATATGGCCTGGGGCTGCACCACTGTTAGCCCAGCCGTAGCTGGCGTAACAGCTGCTTCGGCTTTCTTCGCTTCTTTAACTGGGGTCGGCTTTGTCGCTACCGTGTGCGCCTGCTCGGAGCCTAAGTAAGCTGGCACCTTGTTGTTGAACGCGTAGTTGGAGCGGCTGCACGAGGACAAGGCAACCAAGGCAACTAGCAGCGTCACTAAAAGAGAATAAGTTTTCTTCATACAGAAAAAAATGAGGGAAAGAAGTTTGGGGACAAATCTAGCGGCGAAGATGAAGATTTTCCAAGCTCTTTTTCATAATTCTTGTTAGAAAATTACTATCCATTCAATTATTTTATGATTATTACCTTATTATCATAGCCAGCTGGCGTAGCGCAGGTAGTTGGCGGCCGTGCGGCGGAGGCCGACCGCCTGAGCTTCGCTCACGGGCTTGACTTTGCGGGCCGGCACGCCTGCGTAGAGGTAGCCGGGCTCGCAGATAGTATTTTCGAGCACCACGGCGCCCGCCGCGATGATGCAGCCCGTGCCCACTATGGCGTGGTCCATCACGATGGCGCCCATGCCGATGAGTACGTCGTCTTCGACCGTGCAGCCGTGCACCAAGGCCCGGTGGCCGATGCTTACGCGCGAGCCGATGGTGAGGGCGGCCTGCTCGAAGGTGCAATGCAGCACGGCTCCATCCTGCACGTTGGTTTCGTCGCCGATGCGTATGCTGTTGACATCGCCCCGAATGACGGCCGTGAACCAGACGGTGCAGCCCCGCCCCAGCACCACATCGCCCACAATAGTCGCATTATCGGCCAGAAAGCAGTCGGGGCCAATAGTCGGCATAATGCCGTGAACGGGAAGGAGTAGCGCGGGCATGGTGTAGGCAATAGGGAGTGGGTGATGAGTATTGATAACGCGCTGCCCGTCAGGCCAGCCGGCCTAATGGGCGGCGCGGTGGCCCCGTCGCAACGGTATTTTGGCTCGACAAGGCCTAGCCGCGACGGGCTAGCAAACGCTTCCAGGTGCCTTTTTCCCAGTTGTACTTAAGGGTGCTGGGCAGCGCCTGCCAGAAGTATTTGCTGGTTTCGACCGCGAAGCTCGGCTGCATGTAGCAGTTGATGGTGCAGCCCTCGCACTGCGGCAGGCGGCCTTCGAGGGCGGCCAGGCGCTGGGTAGCGGGCGCGTTGTACACGTCAAACAGCTGGCCGTTGATGGGAAACTTCTGCTCACCGAGGTGGTAGCAGGGCAGCACTAGCTCGTTGTGGGGCGAGATAACGAGCGTGGTGCTGGCGGCCCGGCACACGGGGGCCGCCACGTGATTGCCGCCATCGCGGCGCAACGCGATAAAGCCTTCGTTGAGGTACACGCCTTTACGCTTGCCGAAGGCGGAGAGGTAGTCCAACTCGGCTTCGGTGAGTTGCTCGCCGGTTTCTACGTCGCCGTACTCAAAGGCCGGGTTGATGATGAGTACCAAGCCGTTGGGCTGGGTAATGTCGCGGTACACGGCCTCCAGGTCGCCCAGGTTTTTGCGAAAGACGGTAAACAGGATATCGGGCCGCTCGCCTAGCTCGCGGGCCACGCGAATGCTTTCGAGCACAAAATCGTAGCAGGCCACGCCTCTGCCCAGGTCGTGGGTGGCGCGGTCGGCTGAATCGAGCGAGAAGTGCAGCATATCGACCAGACCCCGCAGCTTGTCGGCGTTTTTGGGGTAGAGCAGGCCGTTAGTAGTCACGGTGGTGATGAAGCCCAGCTGGCGGGCCAGCGCCAGAAACTCAGGCAGTTGCCGGTGCAGAAGCGGCTCGCCCCCGGTGAAGTCAATTACATTGACGCCTAAGCGCTTGAGGTCGTGCAGGTTGGCTTCCACATCGGCCAGCGTAATGTAGGGCGAAGGTTTTTCCCAGATGTCGCAAAACGCGCACTTGGCATTACAGCGGTACGTGACGTAGTAATTGCAGAGAACCGGATGACGGACGAGGCGCATAGTATAAAGGTAACCCAGGAGTGCAGGGTAAGCTTTGGCCCGCCGTTTTGTTAGCTCCGCGCTTGCACCGGCCGGTAAGCCCAGGCTCACCGCACGGGCCTAGTGCGGCAGTTTGCCCCAGGCAGCGGCGTCCCAGTGCGTGGGCGTGGCGGCCAAAGCCTCGGGCGTGGCGGCGCCAAAATGCTCCTCGTAGTAGCTGCAAAAGCCTTTGAGGGGGCAGCGCGGACAGTTGGGCTTCAGGAAAAAGCAGATTTGCTGGCCGTGCCAATAGTTATGCTTGTGAAAGTTGAACAGGCCTTCGGGGTCGAGGTGCGGCTTCAGCAAATCGAGCAGCACTGCGTGAGCTTTTTCAACCGACACTTTGGGGCCGATAACGCCCAGGCGCTGCATCACGCGGTGCACGTGGGCATCGACGGGCAGCACGGGCTTGCGAAAGTTGAAGAGCAGCACCAGCGAAGCCGTTTTCAGGCCGATGCCGGGCATGTCGGTAAGCCACTCCATGCCGCGCTCGGTAGGCCAGTCGGCCAGGAAATCCAGGGAGAAGCTCCCACCCGTCTCGGTCTTGATGCGCCCCAGGATTTCCTGAATGCGCGGCGCCTGCGTGGCCGGCCAGCGCGTAGTCCGGATGGCGTGGATAAGGTCTTCGAGCGGCGCGTGCAACACGCCTTCCCAATCGCCGAAGGCTTCCAGCATCCGGTCGTAGGCCAGTTCCTCGTCGGCGTGGGTGGTGCGGTGCGAGAGCAGCGTCGAAATCAGCTCGCGCATAGGGGTGCGGCGCGCCGCCGTGGGCACCGGCCCAAAAAACTCGTGGAGGATAGCGTGGTCGGCCAGGGCCTTGTCGCTGGGGGAGGAAGAGTAGGTTGGCTGAGCCACGGATTCGACGAGTTTTTCGGAGTTAACGAATGGGGTAGCTGCGTACCTTATCAACGAGCGCAGCTACGGCAACGCACTTGCCCCATACGAAAAAAGCCGCCCAGAGGGCGGCTTTTCTTACCTAGACGAGCGTCGTGAAGCCTGGGAGCCAGGTCAAGTTCGTCACTCAGCCTTACAGCTGGCCGCGCTTGGCGGCTTTCTGCATCTTTTCGTTGGCGAAGATGGCTACTTCCACGCGGCGGTTGGCGGCTTTGCCGGCGGCGGTGGTGTTATCAGCCACGGGCTGGGTCGAGCCGTAGCCGGTGGCCGTGATGCGGCTGGTTTCTACACCCTTGGCGGTCAGCTCATTGGCTACGGCCTGGGCGCGGCGCTGGCTCAGGGGCTGGTTGATGGCATCTGTGCCCGAGGCATCGGTGTGGCCGTCGATGGTCACGTTGGTATCAGCGTATTTCTGGAGGGTGGTGGCCAGCTCGTCGATGTTGCCGGTGGCATCAGCCGTGAGCGTCGAGGAATTGCTGCCAAACAGAATACCCGAAGCAAAGGTGATTTTGATGCCTTCGCCCACGCGCTCTACCTTGGCGCCTTCGAGGTCGCGGCGCAGCTCGGCGGCTTGCTTATCCATGCGGCGGCCGATGAGCGCGCCACCCGCGCCACCCACAGCCGCACCCAGAATAGCACCCTTGGCCGTACCCGACTTACCGCCAATCACGCGGCCCAGAATAGCGCCGCCAGCCGCGCCGCCCAGGCCGCCAATGATGCCGCCCTTCAGCGTCTTGCTCATGCCCTTGGGCTTATCGGTGCTCACCGTGGTAGACTGCGCCTGCGCAAAGTGACCCAGCAGCAGCAATACCGCCAGCAAATAAGAGAACGAGAGTTTCAGGGTTTTCATGAAATGAAAATAAGGAATAGAAAAACGACCGCGCACGGCGCAACGGCAACGCGGCGGCAAGTTCGCTATTTGCAACCACCTTGCCAAACTCCATTCGCTCGGGCCGCTGCTTTTCCTGTTTAATGCTGCTGGCTCGTGGCTGAACACAAAAAAGCCCGGCCGATGGCCAGGCTTTTTGCCGTAGCGCCAGCAAGAGCGCTACTTATGTAGGTCAGGCTACTTGTTGCGGTAGCGGTTGTAGCGGGCCGGGTCCTTCTTTTTGTCTTGGTTGCGGCCCACGAGGCCGCCGCCTACTACGCCAGCACCGGCGCCAATCAGGGCGCCTTTACCGCCGCCCAGCAGGCCACCTACTACGGCACCACCAGCACCGCCCACGGCGGCACCTTTGGCCTTGCGGCTCCAGCCCTTGGGCTTATCCTGGGCCTGGGCTACTGAGCCGGCGAGCATAAAGAAGGCCAGCAAAAACACGAAAACTTTTGAGAAGGATTTCATATGAATACGAAGCAAGGAGAGGAGAAAAAGAGTAGGTGGGCAGTTGAGGTTTTTAACGGAGATTAAAATCCAGAAGTTGTGCCTGGGCTAAGAAAAAAGCTCGAGGCTACGCGCCCCGAGCTTCTTCCTGGTTAGATAGGTAGCCGGTTGCTTACAGCGTGCCGTTTTCGGCAGCTTTCTTCATTTTATCGTTGGCGAAGATGGCTACTTCTACGCGGCGGTTAGCCTGTTTGCCTTCCACCGTCGAGTTGTCACCCACGGGCTGGCTCGAGCCGTAGCCTTTGGTAGTAATGCGGCTGCTGGCTACGCTCTGGGCGATGAGGCCGTTGGCCACCGACTGGGCGCGACTCTCGCTTAGCGGCTGGTTGATGGCATCAGAGCCTGAGGCATCAGTGTGGCCTTCCACGAGCACGTTGGTATCGGGGTATTTCTGGAGCGTGGCAGCCAGCTTCGAGATGTCAGATTGCGAAGCGGCGCGCAGGGCGCTGCTGTTGGTATCGAAGAGGATGCCCGAATCGAAGGTGATTTTGATGCCCTCACCCACGCGCTCTACTTTGGCGTTGGCCATGTCACGCTGCAACTCCTGCGCCTGCTTGTCCATTTTGCGGCCGATGAGCGCCCCAGCGCCGCCGCCTACGGCTGCACCCAGGATGGCGCCGGCCGCCGTGCCTTTGGTACCGCCAATGAGGCGGCCTAGCACGGCCCCAGCTACGGCTCCGCCGCCCGCACCCAGCAGACCACCCTTGGTGGTTTTGTTCATGCCGTCTTTGCGCACGCCGGTGCCGTTGTTGCCCGACAGGTCGGGCTGCGTGGTAGTCTGACGCGTAGAAGCGCAGGAGCCCAGCAGCATTACGAAAGCCAGCAGTACAGCTAGGAAGGACTTGGAAGTAGTCATCTTATTTCTGAAGAATTGGTGAGTAATTGGCAACGCCAACGGGGCCTTATACGCAAAAGCCCGCTCTGGTTACCAAAGCGGGCTTTCCCAAAGTCGTGCCAAGTAGCAGTTGGAGTAACGAAAGTAGTTGGCGGAATGAGTGTAATAAGCGTAATGTCGTTCAAGAAAGTCAGAAGGATATTACTCTATTACGCTCATTCCGCCAACTACTCTCTTATTTCACCAGCATCCCGAGCAAGTCAGCAAGGCGCTGCTTGAGTTCGCGGCGGTCCACGATGAAATCGAGGAAGCCGTGCTCCAGCACAAATTCGGCGCTCTGGAAGCCTTTGGGCAGGTCTTTACCGATGGTTTCCTTTATAACGCGGGGGCCGGCAAAGCCGATGAGCGCGCCCGGCTCGGCAATGTTGAAGTCGCCGAGCATAGCAAACGAGGCCGTGACGCCGCCCGTAGTGGGGTCGGTGAGCAGGCTCACGTAGGGCACCTTGGCTTCGGCCAGCAGGGCAAGCTTGGCCGAGGTTTTGGCCATTTGCATGAGCGAGTAGCCGGCCTCCATCATGCGGGCGCCACCCGAGCGCGAAATCATGAGAAACGGCACCCGGTTTTGGCGGGCGTAGTCGATGGCGCGGGCTATTTTTTCGCCCACTACCGAGCCCATCGAGCCGCCGATAAAGCGAAAGTCCATCGCCGCAATCACCAGCGGCTGGCCGGCGCTCAGGCCATGCGCCGTGCGCACGGCGTCTTTGAGACCGGTGCTTTTTTCGGTGGCCTGCACGCGCTGCGGGTAGGCCTTGGTGTCGGTGAAGTGGAGCGGGTCGCCGGAGGTGAGGTTGGCGTCCATTTCTTCAAACTGGCCGCCGTCGAAGAGTAGCTCGAAGTAGGCGCTGGCGTCAATGCGGTCGTGGTGGCCGCAGTTGCCGCACACGTAGTGCAGGCGCTTGTGCTCGGCCATGGTGGCCACGGTTTTGCACTCGGGGCACTTATACCACAGGCCGTCGGGCGTTTCCTTTTTTTGCTCGGTGGGGGTGATAATACCCTTTTCCTGGCGCTTGAACCAAGCCATACTGGTGGGGTGCTGGGGAGATGACGAATGAGAGGTGAAGCGGGGCGGCCGGGCGGCCAAGAGGTTGCCGGCTATTTTTTGCCAATCTTCAGGCTAGCAAAATTAAGCGATAGTTACCATCGCGCCGAAAGTATTGGCGACTGAGGGCGACAGCCGGACGATTCGGGCGCCCGCAGGCACCTGCTTAGGCTGCGCGGGGCATAGCCGGCGCGGCCGTAACTTGCCCCGACCATCACCTAGCCTGCCGCCCGCGGCAGTTTTCTGCTTGAAAAAGTTTTTGTTTTTCTCCCGCCCGCTCCTCGGCCTGGCTTTGCTGGCCGGTGGCGCCTCGGGCCTGACGAGCTGCGTCACGGCCAAACGCTACGAAGACCTGCAAGCTCGCCAGCAAACCGATGAGCAGGGCCGCGCTACCGCCGAAACCCAGCTGCGCCAGACCAAGGCCGACCTGCAAAAGACCGCCGATGCCCTGGCTGAGGCGCGCCTCGACCAGAAACGCCTCGTGACGGACTCGACTCAGACCGGCAACGCCCTGCGCCGCACCCGCACCCTCTACACCCAGCTCACTGACAGCTACGATAAGCTGCTCAAAAACAGCGACCGCGCCCTGGCCGACCGCAACGCCGACTATGGCAAGCTGGCTAAAGACCTGGCTACTCGCGAGGGCGAGCTGGGCCAGCTCGACGTGAGCCTGCAAAAAACCAAGGCCGATAACGACCGCCTCGCCGCCGACCTCACCACCCGCGAGGCCAAGCTGAAAGAACTGACCCAGGCCCTGGCCGACAAAGACAAGGCCGTGAACGACCTCAAGGCCCGCGTGAGCAACGCCCTGCTCAGCTTCAATTCCAAAGACCTGCAAGTGAAGCTCAAGGACGGCAAGGTGTACGTGTCGCTCTCCGAGCAACTGCTCTTCAAGTCGGGCTCCACCAAGGTAGACCCCAAGGGCCAGGAAGCCCTCAAGAAGCTGGCTACCGTGCTGCAAGAGCAAAAAGACGTAAACGTGGTGGTGGAAGGCCACACCGACAACGTGCCCATGCGCGGCACCGGCGCCATCCAAGACAACTGGGATTTGAGCGCGCTACGGGCCACCGACATCGCCCGCCTGCTCACGGCCAGCGGCGTCGAGCCGAGCCGCATCACGGCCTCGGGCCGCTCGCAATACGTGCCAGTGGCCGCCAATGACACGCCCCAGGACAAGGCCCTGAACCGCCGCACCGAGATTATTCTCACGCCCAAGCTCAACGAGTTGTTTCAGATACTCGACGGCAATAGCGCGGCTACCAAGCCGTAGCTAAATCTGATAACCGCGCCAGCAAAAAGGCCAGCCCCAAACAGGGCTGGCCTTTTCCTTATCAGCAACTTATCTGCTTACAGCGTGATGTTGAGGCGGCCGAAGTAGTAGGCGCCATTGAAGCCAAACTGGTTGGCGCTGTACAGGTAGCGGCCCCGATTGGAGTTGTCGAGAGTAGAGTTGTAGCTGGTGGCAGGGTCGGCCGAGAAGTTATTGGGATTGTTGCGCGGGTCCACGTAAATCTTGTCGGGGTACACGTCAAACAGGTTGTTGACGCCCAGCGTGAGGCCCAGCTGCTTGGCTAGCTGCACGCTCACGGTGAGGTCGGTAATCCACTTGGCCGAGAAGGTCTGGTCGAGGTTGGCGCGGGCCGGGTTGGCATCGGCCGTGCTAATCTCGCCGAAGCGCACCGTGCGGGCCTCCACCCCAAACTTGCCCACGCTGTAGGTGGCCGACAGGTTGATTTTGCTGCGCGGGTTGCCGCGCTCCAGGCGCGTGCGCTGCGAGCGGTCGAAGAGGCGGTTTTGCAGGTTTTCGACGCCCGCCGTCTGGTCATTGTTGATGGTCGACGACGACGAGTTGAAGCTCGTGACTTCGGTACGGTTGAAGTTGGCGGCGGCCGTGAGCAGCAGGCGGCTGTTTTCACCTAGCGCAATGCGCTCGTTGGCCACCACGTCGAGGCCCTGGGTACGCGTGTTCACGGCGTTGGCGAAGAACTGCACCTGGCTCACGGGCAGCGAGCCCAGGATGGTACTCACCAGCGGGTTGCTGCCGGTGAAGGACGACGAGAGCACGATGCGGTCCTTGATGTCAATCTGATACGCATCGACCGTTAGGGTGAGCTGGCGGGCCACGGTAGCGGTGAGGCCCAGGCCGTAGTTCACCGATTTTTCCTGCTTCAGCGGCTCCACGCCAAAGCCCTTCTGGCCGGTGGCGTCGAAGCTGTTGCGTACGATGGGGCTATCGTTGTTCACGGTGAGCACCTGCTGCGGCAAGCCGCCCACAAACTGCGTGCTGGTGTTGTTAAAATAGCGCTGCTGCAGCGAGGGCGCCCGGAAGCCGTTGCCGATGGAGCCACGCAGGGCCAGCCCGTCGATAATGCTGAAGCGGGCGCAGGCCTGGCCACTCACGTTGCCGCCAAAGTCGCTGTAGTTTTCGGCGCGACCGGCCAGGTGCACGAGCAAGCGGTCGGTGATGTCGCTTTCCAGGTCGAGGTAGCCGGCCAGGTTGGTGCGCGTCTTGTTCAGCTCATCCTGCGGCTGGTAGCCCGGAAACACCTGCGAGCCCGGCGGCGGCGGCGTGAAGGCGGGCTGGCCGGCGGTGGTGAGGCCAGTCAACACGGGTGGCCGGGTGCCGAAGGCATACGAGGCGTATTCGCCCTTTTGAATAAGGTAGTTATCGACCCGAAACTCGCCCCCGGCCGCCACGTTGAGCGTGGCCAGCGGCCCTACCTCGGTGTAGTGCCGCGAAAGGCCCAGGTTGGTCGTGTTCTGCATAAACGCCAGGCGGCCGGCGTAAAAGCTGGTCGGGTTCAGGGGGTTGTTCTGGGCCAGCGAGGCATTGAGGGAGCCGTCGATGGTGAAGGCCAGGTTATTGCGGCCAAACGTGTTGCTCAGGTCCAGGGCAAAGCCGCCCAGCTCCTTGCGTACGCCCACCGTGCCCGCGTGGTCGTTGATGACGGTGTTGATGAAGGGCAGGTAGCCGTTGGGGAAAATGCCCCGGTCGCTCTGGGTGGGCTGATTAGGCAGGCGGTTGAAGCCCGGCCCCCGGCCCGTGCGGTACGAGGCGCCGCCGAAGAAATACACCTCATAGCCGTGGTCGAACCGGTAGGCACCGTTAAACATGGCGCCGAAGTTGCGCGAGTCGGACTGGCCCACCCGGATGTCGCGGCGGTCAAAGCCATTCTTGGCCACCAGGGCATCGTCCTGGGCCTTGAGGTCGCGGCGCTCCTCCTCACCCAGCGGCAACGTGCCGGGGTTGGTAGCCGAAACAGGCAGGGCAGGGTTGAATGCCGGGTTGACTTTGAGCGGGTAGTTGCCGCCGTTGTTGCCCAGGTAAATCAGCGGGGCCGTATCCTCAAACGAGCGGTTGGTGTAGCTGCGGTTCAAGAACTGGCCGTTCAAATCCAGAAAGCCCCGGTGGTTGAGGTTGATGCCGGTGCTGAAATCGACCTGCTCGGTTTTACCGTCGCTCTGCGTGGTTTGGCCATACAGGCTGCTGGCGCTGGTGTGGGTGGTGTCGTCTTTGAGCTGAATATTGATAACGCCCGCAATGGCATCGGAGCCGTAGAGGGCCGCCGCGCCATCGCGCAGCACCTCAATGCGCTTGATGCTGGCCGTGGGAATCACGTTCAAATCGGTGCCCACCGAGCCGCGCCCGATGGTGCCGTTGATGTTGACCAACGACTGGCTGTAGCGCCGCTTGCCATTCACGAGCACCAGCACCTGGTCGGGGCCCAGGCCGCGCAGGCTGGCCGGGTCCAGGAAGTCGGTGCCATCGGAGATAGACTGGCGCGACGACTGAAACGAGGGTGCCACGTAGGTCATAACCTGGCTCACGTCGGTTTGGGCAAAGGCCTTGATTTCGCGGGCCGAAATCACATCGACCGGCGCCGTAGTAAGCACGTTGGAGCGGCCCACGGCGGCCCGCGAACCCGTCACCACCACGTCGCCGATGTCGGTGGCCGAGGCGGCCAGGCGCACATCGAGCTTGGTGCGGCCATTCACCGGCACCTGCTGAGTGGCAAAGCCGATGGCCGAGATGGTGAGCGTAGCCGTGGGCGCCACGGCCAGCGAAAACACCCCGTCGGCGTTGGCGGTGGTGCCGTTGGTGGTGCCGCGCTCCAGCACGGTAGCACCGGGCTGGGTTTCGCCGCTGGCGCTGAGCACGCGGCCCGTCACGGTTATTTTTTGCGCGTGCGCAGCCAGGGCCGTTACGGCAAGTAAGGGAATGAGTAAGGCTTTTTTCATGAAGAGAATCGTCAGTAGGTGATAGTAAGGGTAAGTAAGTAATTAAAAGCCAGCTCTTACAAGGTAGGCGTTTTTGCCCAAAGTATTGGGTACCCGATGCGAAGACAGTGCCGGCGTTGCCGATAACTGCTAATAAGTAGCCCGCAAAGTGGAGGGTGGGAAAGCGGAAGCGGCTAGCCTACGCGCCGCAGCCGGCCCCACCAAACGGGCGGCAACAACACGAACAACAGCTGGCGGCGGCGGACATAGGCGGGCAAGGTAACCTCCGAGGGGGAGATACCCGCGAACCCGGCCCGCCAAATTTTTGTTTGGTCGGCCGGGACTGGCAAGCTGGCCAGGGCGCGCTTAGCGGCTGCTGGTCAGGCGCTTTTTTTCATTAACCCTTCACGCCCACCACGGCGTGCGCAGTGGGCCGGCGGCCACGTCTACGCGCTGGCCGGGGGCGGGCAGCAGCAGCGGCACCTCGGGGCCGGCGGCCTCCAGCAGGCGCTGCACGGGTTGCCGCCAGGCATGAAACGCCAGGTTGAACGTGGCCCAGTGCAGCGGCAGCAGCGGCCCGCCGCCCAGCAGCCGGTGGGCGGCCAGGGCATTGTCGGGGCCGAGGTGAATGTCGGCCCACTCGGGGTCGGACGCCCCGATTTCGAGCATCACCAAATCAAACGGGCCGTAGGCGGCCCCAATCTGCCGAAAGGCTTCGTCGAACGGCCCCGAGTCGCCGCCAAAAAACACGCGGTGCTGCGGCCCTTGCAGCACCCACGAGGCCCACAGCGTGCTGTCGCGGTTGAGCAGGCCCCGGCCCGAGAAGTGCCGGGCGGGCGTAGCAATGAGCCGGAAATCGGGGGCCAGGTCGATGATATCCCACCAGGTTACTTCCGTGATGCGAGCCGCCGCCACGCCCCAGCGGCGCAGGTGGGCGCCCACCCCCAGCGGGCAAAAAAACCGCTCGCCACGCGGCGCCAGCGCCCGAATGGCGGCCTCGTCGAGGTGGTCGTAGTGGTCGTGCGAGAGGATAACGCCATCGAGCGGCGGCAGTTGGGCTAGTGGCAGCGGCGGCGCAAAAAACCGCTTCGGCCCCACCAGCTGCGAGGGCGAGGCGCGCAGGCTCCACACCGGGTCGGTGAGGAAGCGGCGGCCATCGACCTCGATGAGCGTGGTGCTGTGGCCCAGCCAGGTCACGCGTAGCGCACTGGCTGGCACGGGGGTGGCCAGCGCCGCCGCATCGGCCCGGAAAGGCCCCAGCGGCCGGGCGGGCTCGCGCTCGGCTTTCTCAAACAGGTAGCGCCGCAGCATAGCGCCATAGCCCGAGGGCGGGCTAACGCTGGTGGGCAGCACGTTGACGTATTTTTTACCGGTGTGGCGGGGCTGAAGCTGCATAAGAACTGGCGAGATGATGCCCCGCAGACGCGGCCGGCCGGGTTTTACTTCACCAAGCTCTGCACTACGGGCAGCGCCCGCTGCGCCCACTGGCGCATTTGGGGGCCGGTGTAGTGCAGGCCATCGGCCGTAAACTGGTGGCCATCGCCGGCCGCCGCGCGGGTGAGGTCGGTGATGGGCACGAAGGCCACGCCCGCCTGCTGGCACTCGGCCTGCGCCACGGCATTAAACTGGTCGATGCCGTGGCCAATCTGGGTTGCGTCGCGGTCGTGGGCAAAGGGCGTTTGGCCCCAGTCGGGGATGCTGAGCACCACTACGCGGCCCGCCCGCCCGCCCGCAAAAGCCGTGGCCGTAGCCAGCAGCTGCTGAAACTCGGTGCGGTACAGCGCTAGGCTCTGGCCCCGGTATTGGTTGTTGACGCCGATGAGCAGCGACACCAGGCCGTAGTCGCGGCGGTGGTTGCCGCTGGCCCCGATGGCTGCTTGCAGCTCGGCGGTGGTCCAGCCGGTGCGGGCAATGATATCGGGCTCGGCCAAGGGCAGGCCCTGGGCGCGAGCCAAGCCCGCCAGCTGCACCGGCCAGCGGTCGGCCGGGCCAGCGCCTTCGCCGATGGTGTAAGAGTCGCCGAGGGCGAGGTAGGGAATGGCAGCAGTAGCAGACATAGACGTAGCGGGCAGTGCCCCGGCGTGCGGCGCGGCGCAGGCCGCCAGCAAAGCACCCAGAAAGAACAAAAGGAATCGCATCAGCAGTTAAAAAAGAAGGCGGCGCGGTAGCCGCGCCGCCTTTTTACCTACGAGCCCGGCCTGGGCATTGGGTTGCGGGCTCTCCCCTACCCAATGGCCTGGGCCAGGTCGTCAATCAAATCCTCGGCATCCTCGATGCCCACGCTCAGGCGAATGAGCGAGTCCGAGAGGCCAGCCTTGCGGCGCTGCTCGGCCGGGATGCTGGCATGGGTCATAGTGGCGGGGTGGCCGCTCAGGCTCTCGACGCCACCCAGGCTTTCGGCCAGGGTAAAGAGCTGAAATTTTTCGAGCACCGCAATGGCATCCTCCTGCTTATCGCCCTTGAGCACGAAGGAAATCATGCCCCCAAAGTCGCGCATCTGCTTGGCGGCCACGGCGTGGTTGGGGTGGTTTTCGAAGCCGGGCCAGTACACTTTTTCCACCTTGGGGTGCTGGCGCAGGTATTCAGCCACGGCGCGGCCATTCTCGCAGTGGCGCTGCATGCGCAGGTGCAGCGTTTTGAGGCCGCGCAGCACCAGGAAGCAGTCTTGCGGGCCGGGCGTGCCACCGCAGGCGTTCTGATAAAAGCTGAGGTCTTTGAGCAATTGCTCACCGTTGAAAACCAGGGCGCCCATCACCACATCGGAGTGCCCGCCCATGTACTTGGTAAGCGAATACACCACGATATCGGCCCCCAGCGCCAGCGGCTCCTGCAAGTAGGGCGTCGAGAAGGTGTTATCGACGGCCAGCAGCGCGCCGGCTTCCTTAGCCAGGGCGGCCGTGGCGGCAATGTCGATGATGTTGAGCAGCGGGTTGGTGGGCGTTTCGACCCAGATGAGCTTGGTTTTGGCCGTCACTTTCTCGCGCACCTTGGCGATGTCGCCCATTGGCACAAAGTGAAAAACGATGCCCAGCGGCTCGTATACCTTGGTCATGATGCGGTAGGAGCCGCCGTAGAGGTCGTCGGTCGAAATCACCTCGTCGCCGGGCTTCAGCAGCCGCAGCACGCAGTCGATGGCCGCCATGCCCGAGGCAAAAGCCAGGCCGTGCTCGCCGCCGTCGAGGGCGGCCAGGGCGTCTTGCAGTTGGGTGCGGGTGGGGTTGTGGGTGCGCGAGTACTCGTAGCCCTTGTTGTCGCCCGGCGAGCGCTGGGCGTAGGTTGAGGTCTGGTAGATGGGCGTCATAATGGCCCCGGTGGTGGGGTCAGGGTGCACGCCGGCGTGGATGGCTTTGGTCGCGAATTTCATAGTGGCAAAGGTATCGGCTGGGCTGCTTGCGGGCGCGGCAGGCATTCCTACCTTAGCGGCGATATTCTTTTTCTACTTCGTTTCACCGCATGAAAAAACCTTTACTCCTACTTCTCACCTGCATTAGCCTGGTTTTCACGGCGCAAGCCGCACCGCCCCGGCCCAAAGCCAAGCCGGCGGTCGTGGACTCGGCCGCGCTTTACCGGGCCGCCGCCGATTCGGTCAACGGCACGTTTCACTACCAGCAAGGGCACATCGTGCTACCCGGCGGCGTGGGTGAGCTTACGGTGCCGCGCGGCTTTCGCTACCTCGACTCGACGCAGAGCAGCCGGGTGCTGAACAAGCTGTGGCACAACCCGCCCCAAACCACCCTCGGCATGCTCTTTCCCGCCAACCGGGGCCCCCTGAGCGACAGTAGCTGGGCCTACATCATCAATTACGACCCGATGGGCTACGTGAAGGACGATGATGCCGACGACATCAAGTACGACGAACTGCTGGAAGACATGCAGAAAGAGGCCGAGGAAGCCAACTCCGACCGCACCGCCGCCGGCTACGACGCCATTCACCTGCTGGGCTGGGGCGCGCCGCCTTACTACGACAAGCAGCAGCACACTCTGCACTGGGCCAAGATTTTGCGCTTTGGCCACGGCATCGACGAAACACTCAACTATAACGTGCGCATTCTGGGCCGCAAGGGTGTGCTGATTTTCAATGCCGTAGCCGTGCCCCGGCAGCTGCCCGAAATCAAGGCCACCATTCCCGACCTGCTCGCCAACGTCTCGTTTGTGAAAGGCCAGCAGTACAACGACTACAGCGCCGGCATCGATGAGGTTGCCGCCTACAGCATTGGGGGTCTGGTGGCGGGCAAGGTGCTGGCCAAAGTAGGCTTCTTCGCCATCATCCTCAAGTTCTGGAAGCTAGGCATCCTGGCGCTGGGCGGGGCCTGGGCCGCTATCAAGCGCTTCTTCGGCTTCGGCACCAAAACGGAGGACTGAGCCCACCAGCACGGCAGCGGGGCCGGCTTTCGCGTAGGTACTTTCGCCTACACGTTGGCCGGCCCCCGGCCTTTTCCCTTGCCAATGGCTTTCCTGCGCGAGCTTTTTCAGAAGAATTTTTCTACCTTCCTCACCATGGGGCTGCTGGTGGCCGTGCCCGTGCTGGGTTCGGCCTCGGTGCTGGGGCTGCTTTATGAGCGGCCCACGCTGCTGCAAGGCCTCAGCCCGGGCCAGAGCCTGCTGTATTTTGTGGTGGTGGGCCTCACCATGGCGCTGGCCCTCACGCCCACCACGTTTGTGGCCATCGTCACGGGCTATTACTTCGGCTGGCTGGGGCTGCCGGGCATGGTGGCGGCCTATGCGCTGGCCGCCGCGCTGGGCTACGAGCTGGCCCGCCGCCTCGACCACGGCAAGCTGCGCGCCGTGCTCCACCACTTCCCCAGGGCCGATGCCGTGCTGGCCGAACTGCAAGGGCAAAGCTGGCCGCTCATCATCCTCACGCGGCTCTCGCCGGTGCTGCCATTTGCCCTCATGACGTTTGTGCTGGCCATTGTGGGCGTGGCGCGCCGCCGCTTCTTGGCGGCCTCGGTGCTGGGGATGCTACCGCGCAGCCTGTTTTTTTACTGGCTCGGCACCAAGGCGCAGGATGTGCTGGCCCTGTTGCACGACCCCGACGAGGGCACACTCAGCAAACTAGTGCTGGTGGGCTTGGTAATAGCCTCCCTGTTCGGCCTCTACGTGGTGTTCAACCGGGCCTTACAGCGCGTATTGCGGCGCGGCGCATCAGCTCAATGATTTTTTTGTCGCTGATTATTACTCATTTGCTATCTGCCAAGCCCTTTTTTAGGTAAAATCTTTGCAGCGGGTTTGCGCATCCCAAAAATTTCGTCCTACCTTTGCAGTCCCAACAGGGGAACAAGACACCACAACAACCGGTTGTATAGCTCAATTGGATAGAGCATCTGACTACGAATCAGAAGGTTTAAGGTTCGACTCCTTATACGACCACGAGAAAGGCCCTCACAGCAATGTGAGGGCCTTTTTTATTTTAACTGGGGCAGTTTTTCAGCTAATCGCAGCCGGCCTTTGCCGTGCTGACAATGCGCCTGCGAGGCTGTCAGGCAGCCTACTCCTGCCCAGGCACGGGCGACACAAACGAGCGCAGCAACTCTACTAGCTGGGTATCGGCCTGGCCTAGGCGCGTGGTATCCAAGGCCCAGTTGCCCGGCGCCAGGTAGCCCAGCACCTGCGCCACTTGGGAGGAAGTAGCCTCGTGAAAGCCCATTGCCCAGCCCTCAAACGCGCGCTGCTCGATGGCCTTGTCGGCGTAGGCGCTGACGTTGTGGTGGCGGGCGTCGCGCTTGATGATGTCATAGAGCTTACGCACGGCCGACGCCTCGCCTTCCAGCACTTGCATAAACTGCTCATTGCCGTACAGCAGCACCCCCGTGATGCCGAGCAGCGCATTGTGCGTGCGTGCCTCTACCAGCAGGTTTTGCAGGTCGGCGTCGGCGAAAGGGGTCGTTGCCTGGCTCAGGTAAATGATGTGATGCACTAGCGGGTGTCGGCAGAGACGACTAATTGGCGGAAGCAGCGGATTGCCAAATGATTATAAAGGTAGTGCCTTCGCCCACGGTGCTGGCTACCTCGATGCGGCCGCCCTGGCTCGTCACGATGCGCTGCACCAGGTAGAGCCCCACCCCGGTGCCCTCAATCTGCGCGTGCTGCCGGGAGAAAAGCTTGAAATTAGGATTTGCCGGGTTGTTCAGCTCCATACCCAGCCCATTGTCCTGCACTTCGAGGGCGGGCTCGCCGGCGGGCGTGACGTAGCTGTGCAGCCGGATGCGCGGCGGGCGAGCGGGATGCACAAATTTGAGGGCGTTGCTGAGCAGGTTGTGCAGCACCGAGCGCAGGTTGGCACGGCTATAGACTAGCGCCGGGGCTTCGCTCACATCCACTGCTATCTGCGCCTGGCACTGCGTCACCTTGGCGTGCAGGCCCAGCAGCACTTCTTCTACCAGCAGTTCGAGGTCGATGGCCTCGGTGGGCTCCTGCTGCTGGCGCTGGGTGCGCACGGTGGCCGCCAGGTCAAACAGCGTGGTGTCGAGCTGCTGAAGAGCCCCGTCTACCATGCTGAGTATAGCGGCCTGCTCGGGGTCGGCGAAGGTGGCGGAGCGGCGCAGCTCGTCAAACAGCCCACGCAAATTCAGCGAAGGCTGCCGCAAATCGTGGGAGGCCGCGTAGACGAACGTATCGAGGTCGTGGTGCGCCCGGGCCAGCTCGTTGTATTGGGTTTGCAGCACCTGGCGCAGCCGGTACTGGTTTTCCATGTCGGTGCAGGCCCCAAACCAGCGCGGGCCGCTGCCATCGGCCAGCCGCCGCGCCCGGATAATGTGCCAGCGGTAGGCGCCGTCGTGGCGGCGCAGGCGGTAGTCGCCCTCGAAGGGCTCGCCGCTGGCCACGCTCTGCACCCAGCGGCGGGCGGCGGCCGTTTGCTCTTCGGGGTAAAGCAGCCCCACCCAGCCCGTAGGGCCCAATTCATCCTTGGTGAGCCCTGAATAGTCAGTGGTGTACTGGTTGTAGTAGTCAATCAGCCCCTCGGCCGAGGCCGTCCAGATAAGCTCTGGGATGCTATCGGCCAAAAAGCGCACCTCCACCTCACCCCGGCGGCGCGCCTCCGACAGCTCGCGCTGGTGGTGAATTTCGGTGAGGGCGCCGTGCCAGAATGCCGGGGCCTCCGGGGGGTGCACTTCGGGCAGGGCGCGGCTCAGCATCCAGCGGTAGTGACCGTCGTGGCGGCGCAGGCGGTACTCGTAGCTCCAGCCCACGCCCAGGCGGCGGGCGTTTTCGGCCTCGTAGAGCACCCGCAGCCGGTCGTCGGGGTGGATGAGCAGCGGCCACACGGCCGTCAGGTCGGCGGTGGGCGGCTGGCCCGTAAAGCGGTACCACTGGGGGCTCACGTACGTGCAGTAGCCCTGCGCATCCAGCGTGTAGTTGATGAGCGGCGCCGTTTCGGTGAGCACCCGCAGGCGCGCATCCAGTTGGCGCGTTTTGATGGCTAGCTCGTGGGCCTGGGCGCGGGCCCGCTCCTGCTCGCTCACATCGATAGCCAGCAGCAGCAGCCCGCCAAAGGCGCCCTGCTCGTCGTAGTAGGGGTCGAGCGAGAAATCGAAATACGCGGGAGTGTCCGCCGGCTGGCCGGGGCCGCACAGGCAGGCTTTGGCTACGTAGGGCTCGCGGCGGGCATACACCTGCGGCAGCAGCTCTAGGAGCGACGCCGGCAGCTGGCCGGGGTGGTCGGCCACGCGCTGCCCCACTGCCCCCTCGCCCACGAGCGCCAGCATTCGCTCATTGACAAACCCATAGCGCAGCTCGGCACCCTCCAGCGTGGCTACACCAGCCGAGAGTTGCCGCAGGAGTTGAGGAAAGGGAGGATGGGACACTAGCAGCGCAGACAAACCCCCGGATTACCGCAGGCGTTGGCAGTTAAAAAGCAAGGAGACGACCGGGTGGGTATTAATCGCGGGCCAGTGAGGGAAATACCTGCTGATAGGGAGCGGTAGGGTCGGGGCCAAATACGGCCAGGCGCACCAGTTCTACCAGCAGCGCGTCGGCAATGGAGAGCGACGTGGGCGTGGGCGGCACGTGGTGGGGCAGCACAAAGCCCTGCAAGGCCGAGAAGCCGCCCGCCTCCAGCGGGTGAAAGGCCATCGACCACTCGGCAAAGCTGCGCTGCTCAATTGGCTTGTCGATGTGCTTGACCACGTTGGAATGGCGGCCATCGAGGGAAATGCGCTCCAGCAGGTGGTTGGCCACCTCGTCTTCGCCCTCAAACAGTTGCGCAATATTGCCGTGGCTATAGAAGAGGATACCCGTGATGCCGTGGCGCGTATTATCGCGGCGGCACTGCGTAAGCAGGTCCTGCAAATCTTGGTCAGACAGGGGCCGCGTGGCCCGGCTCATGTAGAGTATGTGCTTCATAATAAACTAGCGAAGCCTCGCATACGTAGCAGCTAGCCGCATCGTTTTCCGGTGCAGTATTTTCACCCGGGCCGGTCGCCCAAGCTTCGAAAAAACCTGCCGGGCAAACGCCGGCTTGGGTGGCATGCGGAGCATTGCGCTCACCAACAGCCCTTTTGCCCAGCCTCCAGCATCGTGCTTCTGGCCAGGCACATGGGCGAATGCCTCGCGCTGGCCGCCGCTGCCGCGTGGCCGTTGCCTACACGCTACTTACCGGGTTAAGCAGCCAGTAGAACTAAAACCAGAATTTTTAGCGTTTTCTCGGCTCATGCCGTTTCTGCCGGCCTCGCAAGCTGCACCATACGGGCTTATATTTGTTTTATAACCCAGCAGAAAAAGGCTTATTCCGCCGGCTGCCTCGCCTTGGGGTAAACTCTTCTTACCCGGCTCTACTTTATGGAAAACCCTGTTGCTGCCCTGCTGCCGCTCAGCGAATCGCTCCGCCTGCAAGCGCTTCGTCCCTATCAGCTGTTCAATACCATGCAGGACGAGACGTTTACGGAGCTGGTGCGCTTAGCGGCCCGGCTCTTTAACGTGCCCATTGCCATCATCGCTTTTATCGAGGAAGAGGATGTGCGCTTTGGCCTCAACTACGGCCTCGACCCCGCGCTGGACCGCGTCAACCGCTGGGAAACGCTGTGCTCGGTAGCCATGCTGCACGAGGAGACGACTATTTTTGAAGACTTGCAGGCCCAGCCCTGCGACCTCATCAACCCCGGCCTGGTGCAGCGCCTCCACCTGGGCTTTTATGCCGGCAGCACGCTGCGCACCCCGGCCGGCCACTCCATTGGCGTGCTGTGCGTGATTGACCACCAGCCGCGCCGCTTCAGCCCCGCCGAGGCCAACTTGCTAGAGCGCCTGGCCGCCGTGGTAATGAGCCTGCTCAACCTGCGCTTGCACCTGCTGCAACAGCCCACCTGGAACCAGCGGCTGTGGGCGGGCATCTACGAGCGCATCGAGGCCAGCGTCACGCGCCTCGAAACGCTGGCCGGCCTGGCCAGCTGGGAAGAGCAGCCCGATAGCAACGCCGCCCAGGCCTATCACCAGTCGGCCGAGGAGGAGATTTTGCGCATCGTCGCCGTGCTCACCGAGCAGATTCAGGCGCAAATGAATCAAGCAGGCTCTTGATTAGTCGCCGTCGCGACTCCTAAAAAAGCGCCCCTGGCTACGAAGCTAGGGGCGCTTTTTTGTGGCATCAGCCCCAGTCCTTAGTTCGTGGGACCGGTATCTACCTGCGATTCGATGGAGCTTTGGATGGTGGTCGAAACGGCCGAAAGCAAGTCGTAGCCCGTGGCCGACTCGATGGCGTTGACGGTGGTGCGGTAGCTGCCCCAGGTGGTGCTGATGGAGTTGGTATTGGGGGTGTTGACGGCGATAACGCGGGTGCTGCTCGTAATGCGGCTCACGTCGGAAGTGCCCACGGGCAGCACCACAATCACCTTCCAGCAGTTGCTGGGCACCGTGATACGGCCGGCGTCGATGGTCGTGGCCAGGCCATTGGTGCCGGTGCCGCCTTTGCCATAGCTGCCCGCAATGATGTAGAGCTCATTGCCCGCGCTCACGAGGGTGCGGCAGTAGTTTTCGAGGTTGGCCCAGGTTTGCTGGTTGTTGGTGGGCGCCTGCGGCATCATGTTGCTCATCAGGAAGGTGGCCGTGTTATCGGCCACCGAGCCGGTGCGGTCGGCGCTGGGGCAGTTGTGGCCCCGGTCGAAGCCCGAGCCGCTGTAGCTCGTGGCGCCTACGTGGTACCAGGAGCTGGGCAGCGCGGCATCGGCGTTGAAATTATCCTGCCGGGCCGTGCTGCCCAGCCAGGCCGAGCTTAGGTGCCAGCTCACCCAGTTGGGCTTGCCCTGGTCGCGGCTGTACGACATGGTGTACTGCGTCTTGGTGAGCAGGTAGTTGTTGGGGTAATTGGCGGCGTCGGCCACGGCGCCGCTGGGGTTGCCTAGGGCCAGGTTGGCATCGCGGGTAGCGGTGGCGCTAGCCGTGCTGCTACTGCTGGGCGCGGGGGCCTGCTGCTGGCCGAGGGGCGAGCAGGCCGCAGCCAGTGCCAAAAGCAGCGCGCTGCTGCCCAAGCGGAAGTAATTCAATTTCATCACAAGAAGTGGAAAAGAGACGACGGAGCGAAATGAAGAGCCAAAACCAGACCGCAAATATCACGGTGGCCAGAATCTTATCGGTTACCTCCTTGTTAATTCTTCATCTTACGTGCCCGGTAGCGCAGGAAGTTCGCTGCTCTGGCAGGCTGCCCCGGCGGGCTCGCCGTACCTTTGTAATCATTCTAAAAGACTCACGCGTTTCCCCTCTGAATGGCCGCTGTAATTTCCACTGATATCTGCATCATCGGGGCTGGCCCGGTGGGCTTGTTTGCTGTTTTTGAAGCCGGA
>Ga0160427_10000372_pt1 | contig 27934 bp, 28 predicted proteins | sample SolpanmetagenomL_FD_108194 | JGI IMG/M metagenome (GOLD analysis project Ga0160427, IMG submission 108194) | Solar panel surface microbial communities from Lawrence Berkeley National Laboratory, California, USA - L | ecosystem: Engineered > Built environment > Solar panel > Unclassified ...
GCTTGAATTCGTCTTTCAGCTCCTGCCGCGACATCCGCAGGTCGCGCTGCCAGCGCAGCCGGGTCCAGACCAAGTCACCGGCGACCAGCGCGATGGTGGCGACGCTGACCGCCGAGACGAGGCGGACCGACAGGGTCAGCAGAAACTCAGGCAGCCCGACCGGATCCACAAACATGACATTCACGATCTCGTGCCGGTCCGCGCGCAGCACCAGGATGGACGTGCCGCCGATCGCCAGGAACTTGAAGAGGCTTTTTCCGAACTCGACCAGTCCCTGCAGACCGATCATCCTGTTCCAGCCGGCCACGGGGGAGATGCGCGACCATTGCGGCCGGATCCGCTTGAACACGATGCGCGGCGCGTTCTGGAAGACCGACGCGGCGATACCGGCCGCGAGCAGGATCACCAGGATGGGCAGCAGGAACCGCCCCATCTCCAGGGCCAGCGCGTGGACGAGGGCCATCGCGTCCCGACTGGTCTCCACGGCGTAGTTGCCGGGCTGCTCGAGGAACAGCGCGAGCCGCCGCACGAACGGGACGCCCTGATCCCGCGCCACGTAGACGAGGAAGAGCAGCATCCCCAGGATGGAGGCGAAGATCGGCGCTTCCCGCGAGAACGGGATGTTCCCCTGCTCGATCGCGTCGCTGATCTTCTTGCCGCTCGCCGCCTCGGTCTTGCTCTCCTTATCGTCGGACATGCCGGCCGCCCGTCCTAGCGGATGTAGGTGTCATCCGAATCGGCCGCGCTGAGCTCGATCTCGCCCCGGGCCGCCATCTCCAGCGCTTGGTCGGTGATGGACCGGCGGGCTTCCAGCACGTCCCGCTGCGAGGCGGGCTCGCCGCCCTCCAGCTCGTGCTCCACGATGCGCCGGGCGCGGGCGGTCAGGGCACTGAGCACGACGCTGCGCAGCGGGCCGCTCGTGCCCTTCAGGGCGAGGATGACCTTCTCGTGCGGGACCTGATCGAAGAGCGTCGTGCGCGCCCGCGGTGTCAGGTTGATGATGTCATCGAAGGTGAAGAGCAGGCTCTTCAGGATCTCCGCCGATTTGGGCCGCGACTGCGTGAGGTTGTCCAGGACCTCCTCCATGCTCTGGCGCTCCATCTTGTTGATGATGTCGGCCATGCGCGAATGGGTATCGGCGGCGGCGTTGCGCGCCAGGTTGATCATGAAGTCCTCGTGGATCGTCTGCTCGATCATCTTCATCGTCGCCTCGACGATCGGCTTGAACGTCAGCATCCGCCGCATGACGCCGTTGCGCAGCGGGGTTGGAAGCTGGGCCATCACCTTGGCGGCGCAGGCGGGCTTCACCTTCGACAGGATCAGCGCCACCGTCTGGGGATGCTCCTTCATCAGGTAGGTGGCCAGGGCGCTCTCCGAGCCATTCGAGATCCGGTCCCAGATCGAGCGTTCCCCCGCGCCGAGGACGTCGGCCATGAGTTCGGAGATCTGCTCGGGCGTCAGGACCCCTTCCAGGAGCTTCTCCATCTCCCGGGCCGTTCCGACCAAGTTCGCGCCGTCGGCGAACAGGGCGGCCACCTGCTCGATGATCGACTCGAGCTCACCCCGCGGCACCGGTCCCAGGAGCGCGACCGCCCGCGTGATCTGCTTCAGCTCGGCACCGTCGAAGTACTTGATCAGCCGGCTGGCCGTGGCCTTGTTCATCGCGATGAGGACGGCCGCGACCTCCTCGGACGGTGACAGGATTCTCCGACCGGTCTTGGTCACCGCGCCTGCGGCCATGGCGATGCTTCCTGTCAGCCGTTGGAGTCGGCCGCCGCGGGGCCGACGATCTCGGTGAGGGACACGCCGAAGCGCGAATTGTCGTCCTCGACCACGACCACTTCGCCGCGGGCGATGACGCGGCCGTTGACGACGACGTCGACGGGCTCGCCGACGCGGTGGTCGAGGGGGACGATCGCGCCGCGGCCCAGCTTCATCAGGTTGGAGACCGGCATCGTGGCCGAGCCGAGGACCACCTGCATCAGCACCGGGATCCGCAGGATCGAATCGAGGTTCCGGCCACCGCCCAGGCGCTCGTCCTGCGCGCGCTGCGCCTCGGCCTGGGCCTCGATCTTCGCGAACAGGCTCTCGCTGTGGCCGCCGCCGGACCCGGCATCGGCGCTCGGCTGGTCTGAAGGGGGGGACATCACGCACTACATGCTGACCCGGGCTGGCCTCGACGAGGGACGGATCTGGCGGGTCGAGGGGGCGGCCGAGCGGTCGCCGCGCAACGCCGCGGATCCGAAGGCGCCCGAGAACCGGCGCATCGAGATCCTCCTGCAGGGGTCTCCGGGATGAGGTGGTTCCTGCCCGGCATTCTCAGCCTGCTCGCCGCGGGCCCCGCAGGGCCGGTCGCCGCCGAGCCCGCTCCCGCGACGGTATCGCCTCCACAGGCGACCCCGCAGGCGGCGCAGCCGGTCACGGCCGCACCCGCCGGCCCGATGCCACCCGCCGGCCCGATGCCACCCGCGACGCCGGGCGCCACGCCGCAGCCCCGGATCGGCGACCCGGTCGCGTGGGTGCGCACCCTGCAGCTCCTGCAGGATCGGGTCGCCGCGGGCTCCCTGTCCGCCCACGCGAGCCAGCCCATGGTGATCGCCCGGATCAACGCGGATCTGCAGAATGCGGGCCCGGATGTCTGGGCCGATCCGCGCAATGTCCGGGCCGCGATCGTCTTCGCCCTGAGTGGCGGCGGTCCGGCGATCCTGCGGCACCTGACCACCCAGGGCAGCCTCGGCAATCCCGAGGCGACCCTCGCGCGGGGGGCGCTCGCCTACGTGGAAGGGCGCGAGGCCGAGGCGACCCGCCTACTCCGGGACATCGACCTGGCGGCCCTGCCGCTGACGCTGGCCGGCGCGATCGGCCTCACGCAGGCCTCGCTCACCGTGACGGAGAACCCGGTTCGGGCGGTCGCCCTCCTCGATCGGGTCCGGCTGCTGCTCCCGGGAACGCTGACCGAGGAGGGGGCCCTGCGCCGCGAAATCTTCACCCTGGGGCAGATCGGCGACCTGAGGAAGTTCGAGACCCTGGCGATCCAGTATCTGCGCCGCTTCCCGCACTCGATCTATGCGGGCAATTTCCGCCAGCGCCTCGCCTTTCAGCTGATGCGGTTCGACGTCGGCCAGGACGCGGACCGCTTGGCGACGCTCAACAGGATCCTGGCCGAGCTCGGCTCGGAGAGCCGGAGGGACATGTACCTCCTGATCGCCCGGACGGCGATCCAGGCGGGCAAGACGGCCTCGGCGCTCGTGGCCACCGACAAGGCTCTCGCGCTCTGCGCGCCCGGGAGCCTGGAAGCGACGCAGGCCCGGCTCTATCGGGCCGCTGCCGAGATCGTGACCCTCGCGACGTTCCGGTCCGGGTTGCGCACCTTGAGAAGCCTCGACCGGGCCATGCTGCCGGCCCGCGACGCCGTCCTGCTCGACACCGCGCTGGCCACGGCCGACGCGATCGGACGGGGGCTCACCGGCCAGCCCGGTCCGAGCGAGACCGAGGCCGCGTCGAAACCGGGGCAGGCCGCCGCGGATGCCGACGGACCCGCCAGCCTGATCCCCAAGGCCCAAGCCATGATCGACCAGGTCGATCTGCTCCTCCGGAAGGCCAGCCCGTGACCCCGATCTCCGCCACGGTCCAGAAATCCGCCCCGCGCGCCGATCGGGACATCGCGTCGCCCCAACCGGAGGCCGACCATCCGAATCCGCCGGGCGCGGAGCGGAGGCGCGACTTCGGAGCCGTCCTGCGCGAAGCCTCGGACCCATCGGCGGCATCCCGGGCCGGCGCGACGCAGGGTGGACCGGCGGCCGCCGACGCGCCGACCGGGCAGGCCGGCTCGGTGGAGGCGGGCGCGACACCCGCACCGACCCCGGTCGATCCCGCCCCGGCGCTGCTCGCCCACCTTCTGAACACCGCCCTGCCGGCGGTCGCCGCGGCTGACGGCACGCCGATTGCCGGCGGGCCGGATGCGCCGGTCCGCGACGGCGCGTCCGCGACGGCTGCCACGGCCGGATCCGCCCCGTTCCGCAGCACGGGAGCCCTCGCGGCGAACGCCCGCCCGGGCCCCCAGCCGGCGGTCGCGGAGGAGGGGGCCACGCTCCGCGGCGCGCCCAAGATCGCGGTGCTCGACCGCGCGGTCCACTTCAAGCCCATCGTGACCGACGGGGCGGCACCCGAACCCGCGAGGCCCGATCCCGCGGCGCCGGCCACCGCGCAAACCGTCACGCCTCAGCCTCTCCGGGCCGCCGTGCCGGAACTGGTTGCCGCGGCGGCGAAGACCGCGGCCAAGATCCGGATCGTGCCTCAGCCGGAGCCCGTCCCCGCTGACGCCGCTTCGGCCTCCGCGCAGGGTCCCGATACGACAAGCCTCACCGCGCATGAGGACAGTCGGGCGATCACGGGAATCGCCAGGACCGTCCTGGATCCCGAGGGCCGCACCGATCCGGAGCGCATCTCCGGACCGGTGGCCCAGGAGGGTGCGGGCGCCAGTCTGCCGGCCGGAACCGTCACGACGATCGCGGCCGCCATCAGGGACACGGTCGACCGTGTCGCCGAAGCGGCTCCCGCAGCCCGGGTCCAGGCCGATCCTCCGGTGCGCGCCGCCCCGGACGGGCCCCTGCGCACGCTCAGGATCCAGCTGAGACCGGAGGATCTCGGGACCGTCACGGTGGAGCTGCGCCTCACCAACGGTCAACTCGAGACGCATCTGCGCGCCTCGCGGCCCGAGACGGCCGCGCTCCTGCACAGGGACTCGGCGATCCTGACGGACTTGCTGAAGCAGGCTCATTTCCAGGCGGAGGTGACCGTCGGGCAGGCCCGCCCGGGCGACGGGGGCGCGCCCTCCGGGGGCTCCTCCGCGCAGGGGCAGCCCTTCAGCCACGGCGGTGCCCGGCCGGACCCGGGAGGCGAACGGCAGCGGCAGGCGGAGCAGCACCGGCAGGCCGCCGTCAGGGGCGATGGGGAGCGGACAGATGAGACGGTACGTTCTCGCGACGGCGGCGTTTATCTCTAGCGCCGTCCCGTCCGCAGCGAATGTCTGCGAAGCCGAGATGGGACGGGCGTCCGCGCGCTACGGCGTTCCGCTCGGGGTGCTCTACGCGGTCGGCCTGACCGAGACGGGCAAGCGCGGCTCGCTCCAGCCCTACGCCATGAACATCGCGGGCGCGGCCTATTTCGGGTCCGATCTGCGCGACGTGGTGGTGCATTTCACGGAGGCGCGCCGCAGGGGCGTGCGCCTGATCGATCTGGGCTGCATGCAGATCAACCACCACTACCATGGCGGCAAGTTCGGTTCGTTCGAGGCCATGATCGATCCGCGCGCGAACGTCGAGTACGCCACGCAATTCCTCAAGGAACTGAAGCAGCGGGAGGGGAGCTGGACGCTGGCCGTGGCGCGCTACCATGCCGGCCCGCACAACAACGCCGCGCAGAAAGTCTACATCTGCCGGGTCATGGCCAACATGGTCGCGACCGGTTTCGGCCAGTGGACCCCGGGCGCCAAGCAGTTCTGCCGCTGAGGCCGCGCCTCGGCCCAAGCCCGTCCGGGCCGCTCACGCCCGTACCATCATGCCCGCACACGCACGCCCCACGCTTCGGCGACCGCGAAGGGGAGCTGGAGGTTGGCTTCGCACATGATGGCGAAGGTCGCGCGGTAGACGTTCATCAGGGACCAGACGTCGAGTCGGTGGTACGCATTGAGGGGCACGCGGAACCGCTCCTGCCCGCCGCCCCGTCGTGGCCGGGTGAAACGACGGCACAGGACCAACACGCCGGGACGGATCGGGTTCTGCGGCGACGCTGTCGCGGCGAGAGGGAGCCGGTTCATCGGCACGGCGAGAAAAATCTGCGGTGGAAACGAGGCGAAAGACTGATGTCGCACGCTCATTTCGGCCTATGAACTGATGACACCGCGAACAGGATTTTAGACACCATCGCTTTATCATAGCCGGAGCAGCACCATGGGCGATCCGCCGGACCCGCGGGATGGTCACTCGGCCAGGACCGTCCTGCTGATCGCACTCACCCTCGCGGCCATCGCGGTCTCCACCTACACGCTGATCCGGATGGATTAGCCTGGCTCGGACCGCGGATCGGCCCCGCGCGATCCCGGGCCGCCGAGCGCGCCCCGTGACGGCCAGGACCCTATCGGCCGCATCGAGGGCTCACACGCCCCGGCAGGTCCCGTAGCTGACCTTGATCTCGCTGCGGTCCTCGGGATTGAGCTGCGCCTCGACGAAGTTCATCTTGGTCAGATCGATCAGCAGGAAGTAGACGCCGTTCTGGCACTTGATCGCGTTGCGGGGCGTGCGCTCGTTCAGGCGCGGCGACGCGGTCTGACACTCGTAATAATCGGAGCGTCCCGCGGAGATCACGGTCAGCAGGCCGCCGCTGGAGACCAGGGAAAAGGTCCGGGCCTTGTGCGGCTTCGCCGCCTCCGGGGCCGCGATGGGGTCGAGGCCGACCGACACCGCCTCCGTACAGGCCATGGGACGGCGCAGCTGGGAAGCCGACGGCGTGATGCTCAGCAAGAGGAGCGCACCAGCGAGCGCTACCCGGTTCGCGATCATCGGCGGCACATCCGTGATTCGTGGGTAGTTTCTACCGGCAAGCTAGGCCGGCGTCCGCGGGTGTAAATGACGCATGTTCGGTTGGTCGCACTGATCAACAGATATGCCTCGGCGTTCGACATCCATTTAGTGACGAAATGGGTCGATCCGGTCGCTCCGAAGGCTTCCGTGCAGGTCCGGCCGCCGGCGGCGGTGACCTGATCGGCCCCGGCACGGCGACGGATGTTCAGAGGTCGCTGGCGTCGGGCTCGTTCGGATTGTCATTGTCCGCGGAAGCCGCCTCCCGCCGCGCCGCGATCTCCACGCCGATCTCCGTCAGCAGCAACCGCGACAGGAGTTGCATCGCCGGCGTACCGTACGTGACCGCGAGCCGGTGCGCGCGGATGGCTGCGTCCGCCAAGCGGTCAAACCCCTCGTCGTCGGGCATGGCGCCGCGAAACCCCGATATCAGCCCAGCAGCATACAACCTTAAGGATAGGGCTGGGTTCAATGGACGCGCGCAGAAACACGTGCTCGACGCGGCGCCTCGGTCAAGCCGGTCGGCCCACGGCCATCGGTGCGCGGACGGCTCCGGCACAGGGGAAGGCAGCCCATCACGGGCTCGGTCGCGGCCGTGGGAACGCGCGTGCCGCGCTCCGGAGCGACTCTATGGCGCGGCCGGGACGGGAGCGGCCGCGAAGGTCGGCCCGACGGGCGAGGGCGAAGTCGCGCGCTCGGTCCTGGCCGAGCGGGCGTCGCGCTTCTCGTAGAAGGCGTTGCCGCCGGCCACCGCCACGTAGTGCATGTTGGTGTAGGGGAAGCGATGCCCGGCGGTGTGGAAGTACATCGCCTTTCCGACCTTCGGGTGCCGCTCGCCCGCCAGGACGGCGTCGGCGGCATCCGCGACCTTCTGGAGGTCCTTGTCCTGCATCGGCTTGGTCAGGACCCCCGAGGCGAACTGCCCGGGCTGCCCCACCACCGCGCAGATCCCGCCGGGGAAGATCGCGTTCTCGAGCCGGTTCATGACCACGGTCCCGACGGCGACCAGCCCGTCCGGGTCGCTCCGGTTCGATTCGAAGTACATCGCACGGCCGAGGCAGTCGCGCTCGGCATCGGTGACGACCAGCGGCGGCTTGTGGCCGGGGATCGATCCTGTCGTGAGCACCGGCGCGCCCGTGTTGCAGCCCCCCAGGCTCCAGACCGCCGCCATGACGGTCAGAACAGGAACACTCTTCGTCCGCGCGCTACCCTGCATGCATGCCTGCTCCGTGCTCCCTCAGCCTCGCGGCGGCTCCGAAGTCCGCTGCGGCACCGCGCCTCGACAGGGCGACGGCCGAGCTTGACTGTACGTTCGCGGCGAGGATGTGGCGGCAGCCCGAACGGTTCGGGTCCACCCGGCCGCCCGGGCAGCCGCGGGACCGTGGGGGCGGGCCCAGGTCGAGGGGCGACCCCGCCGCGGCTTCGTCGGCGGCGCGGGCGCCGGACGCGGCATCCGCGCCGCCGGACCGGATCGCCTCCACCGGTCACCGGCCGCTCTGGGCCTGCCGCTCGCGGGCGCCGCCGACCGGGGCCGGGATCAGTGCTGGCCCTGACCGGCGGCCAGGATGGTCACGCCCACGGCGATCACCGCGATGCCCACCAGCATCGTCGGGCTCACCGCCTCGCCGTACAGCCACGCTCCGCCGATGGCCGCGCCGATCATGCCGACGCCCGACCAGATCGCGTAGACGACGCCGATCGGGAGCATGTCCATGCTGGTCGACATCAGCCACAGGGCGGTGCCGTATCCCACTGCCACGATCAGGGTCGGTCCCGGCCGCGTGAGACCGTCGGCGGCCTTGAGGGCCAGGGTGGCGGCAACCTCGGCGCCGATGGCGAGTCCAAGGATGAGGAACGGATTCATGGCACAGGCCCCCTCGGGTTGAGCAAGCGTCGTGAGATGGCCGGAGGATGGTGTAGAGATCTGCGTCGAAGCGGGCATCCCGACAGACGAAGCCGGCATCCTCCGGCGCAGGTCTGCTTCGAATCGACCGCACGATGGGGACGGTCGCCGCGCGACAACGCTGCACGGAATCCATGAACATTTCGAAATCTTCGTCGCCGTCCCCAGCCGGCGTGGTTCAACCCGGTCGCCCCGGGGCCGATCCGAGGGGGTTCGTTAAGGCCTCCCGCCCATGGTGGGGGCCGGACGGCGCAAGCGGCACGGCCGGCGCGTCCGCAACCGTCACGACCCAGAGCGACACAGAGCCTTCATGAGCCCGTCCTCCGCGATCTCGGAGCCTCCGGGCCGGACGCACCACGGTCGCCGCTGGGGCCGCCGCTGGGGCCTGGCCGCGGCGGCCGGCGTCGTGGCGGCGGGCGGCGCCTGGGCCGCCACCGCCCTGATCAACGTTCCCGATCCCGTCACCCTCACGGCGCTCGCGGTGATCGAGCCTTCGGCGGTGGGCCCGTGGTTCCCCAGCCGGGTCGTCCAGGCCCCCGTGCAGGCGAGCGACCTGCCGGTCCGGCCCCGCCCGATCCTCGACCGGGTCGCCTGGAAGGGGCGGACGGTCCCGCTCGCGACGGTGCTGGAGGCGACCCACACCAACGCCTTCCTGATCCTGCAGGACGGCGTCCTGGTCCACGAATGGCAGCGCCCCGGCACGGGCCCGGCGACCCTGTTCCCCTCCTGGTCGGTGGCGAAGTCGATCGTGTCGCTGCTGGTGGGCGCGGCGGTCTCGCGCAGCGCGCTCGCCGAGACCGACCGCGTCTCCGCCCTGCTGCCCGACCTGAAGAACAACGCGGTCTTCAGCCAGATCACCGTCCGCAACCTCCTCGACATGGCAAGCGGGATCGCCGTGCCGGAGAACTACGATCCCCGGCATCCCCTGACCGGTACCGCCGGGATGTACCTGACCCGGGACATCGAGGGCTTCGTGCGCGACAACGCGCACCTGTCGTTCAAGCCGGGCAGCCGGGGCCGCTACCGCAGCATCGACACCGAGTTGCTCGGCCTGATCCTCGCCCGCGTCGAGGGCAGGCCGCTGGCCGCCATCCTCTCGGAGCGGATCTGGAAGCCCATGGGCGCGCAGGCCGACGCCACCTGGAACCTCGACCGGGCCGGCGGCGTCGAGAAGGCGTTCTGCTGCATCAACGCGACGGCCCGGGACTTCGCCCGCCTCGGCCTGCTCGTGGCCGACCAGGGCCGGGAGGGGCCGAACCGCATCATCCCGGCTCGCTGGATCGCGCGGATTCTGACGCCGGCCCGGCGCGACGTCGAAGGCTGGCAATACTCGGCCCAGTGGTGGCACGCGCCGGGGGGCGACGACGGCGACATCTCGGCGATCGGCGTCTACGGGCAGTACATCTACGTCAACCGGGAGACCGGCACGGTGATCGTGAAGCTCAGCGACCACGGGGCCGAGCAGGACGAGATCGACACGCTCTCGGTGATGCAGGCCATCGCGGCCGATCTCGCCGCAGCCCGCAGGGTGCCCTGACCGGCCGCGCCCCGCGAGCCGGAAGCCCGGCATCGCGCGTCCGGTCGGGCCCCCGCCAAACCCGTTCACGCGCCTTTGGGGCCGGCATCCGTCAGGGACGAGCGCCGCGTGATCTGGTTCAGCCGGACGAGGGCGCGGGCCCGCCAGTTGCGGGCGAGCCGCCAGCCGACGCGCTTCCACGGGATTGACGGCACCGGCGAGACAGGATCGACGAGGGCGCTGAGCGCCCGCGTGTAGTCCAGCACCAAACCCGGGGTCCAGGTCATGGACCGGGCGCCGCCGCGCAGGAAGGCCGCCGCCCAGAATTCCGGGGTGGTCAGCGCCAGGGCGAGCGTCCGCCAGGGATGGCCGCCGCGGCTGAACGCGCCCTCGACGGCGACGTCCAGCGCGCGGGCGACGGTGGTCGAGCAGTTGCGGCTGATGAAGTTGTAGGTGGTGTCCTGGCGGTAGGCCGCCCAGAAATCCCGCAGCCGCGCCGCGTCGATGCCGTTGAGCGTGACCGCGACCGTCGCCTCGCACCAATCGGCGGCCTCGTAGGCGTGGGACGGCAGGAACCGGCCGGGGACGTCGTTCTCGTGGCCGGCGCGTAGGCTCGACCGCAAGTTGTCGGGTGAGCGATCGATCTCCACGGCCGGATAGTGACTGATGTAGAGGTCGCCCCCCTGCTCGAGGGCGGCGTGGCCGGTGGAGTACCGCCCCGCCTTGTCGACGGAGGCCACGTAGCGGCGGATCAGCCGCTGGCGGGCGGGCGTGGTGGCCTGTCCGGTCGGAGTCCAGACATGGACCGTCAGGCTGTCGGACCCTGCGGGCGCCTCCAGCCCGGGCGCCGCCTGGAGGCGCCGCGTGCGCAGGCCGACCAGCGCGAGGTTGGCGCCGGTCAAGATCAGGAACATGCCGATGCAGTAGCCCACCGTGCCGGCGTACCAGGTCGGCCACGGCTGGAGGTGAAACAGCCCGAAGGCGACGCTGAGCGCGCCCAGCGCCACCGAGATCCGCCACCCCGAGAACTTCAGCAGGCCCGCGACCGTGATCCGGATGACGCCGTCGACCGTGAAGGCGATGCCGAAGATCATGGCGAGCAGGAAGGTGCTGTGCCGCGTGGCCACGAGGATCAGGACGGCCATGATCGTCAGGAGCCCCCCCTTGAGGAGGCGCAGGCGGCGCGCGGCCCCCAGGGCGGAGGCGCCGACGGCCAGCGAACCCGCTCCCTCGGCGAGCAGGATCAGCCCGAACCACCGCTCCGGGACGTGGAGCGCCCCGTCGAGGGAATCGATCATGATCGTGAGGCCGAGGAGCGACCATACCAGGCCGGTCGCCAGGATCAGGTGCCAGTGCCGGCGGACCGCCGCACGGCCCACGAGCAGCAGCCAGAGGGGCGCCATCCGGCCGCCGACCCCGTCGGTGCCGCCCGGCCCCGGCGAAGCCAGAGCCGAGAGGGAGCGCGGAAGTGACGTCGCACACGGTCCGGACATAGGGGTCGCTCTCGAAAGCGCGGCGAACAGCCTCCCGTACAACATCCGTCGCGCACGCAGGACCGAAGAGAACGCGCGGTGATCGGACGTCGAGCGAGGCGCTCCGGGCGCAAGATCCATGACTTGCCTGAGGACTTTGTTAATCGACTTGCGGTCAGCGGACCGGCACGTGCGTTCCGGGAGCCGATAACCTTAACGAAGTCTGAGGTTTTGCCGCGCAGCCGTGCTGGGCGGATCGTCGTGAGTTCGGATGACAGCCCGGATGACGGCCCGGATGACGGTGCTGGGCCGGACACTCGCGCGTCCATCCAGGCCGGATAATGAATAATATACAAGCCCGCAGGCCGCGCGGAAATTGTCCTCTCGAGAGGCAGGCATTTTCATGATCAATTCGAAATTTGATAATCCTCTGAATACGACCGATAGAAGTCGTATTCACATATGACACCGAAGACAGTGTTAAAGATCTTGTCTTTGAAGATCCAGAACTTCATCCTGGACCGGCACGCGAGGACGGCACGAACCGTCGCAAGGCGGGGCGGCCGCAAACCTTAACGCCTCCCAGGGGGCATTAACGGGCGATGGCGACCGGTCTGTCGGCAACACCAGCGTTGATTCGCGCGCTCACGGACGGTCATCACAGGACCATTCGAAGTCATTGTCCGGATGATCCCGAATGCTCGAGGCAGGTGAGCAATGTCTGTCTCAAACGCTTTGACAAAACAACCTCATGTTTATGGATAAGATCACAAACTGATCAAACTAATCTTTAAGTAAACCCTAGACTTTTGGTACCAATTTTGTACTGTTGGGTGCCAATGTTGGCCAAACCGAAAATCTCTGGAACACATGGAGGGCCGGAAAATCCTTAGACATTTCGCGGTCGCGAAATCGTCCAGATCTTGGTCTTTTTTACAGTACTGGGGGGTCTATGAACACTATCGATTTGCATGAAAAATCCGCAGATCTGAATACGGATCTGATCAAGTGCACGGCATCTCTGGTTGCCGCTTATGTATCGCGGAACGCGGTGGGGGTGGGGGACCTGCCGATCCTGATCGATCAGGTCCACACGGCGATCTCGGTCCTGCAGAATGGGGCGTCCGGCTCCGGCCCGGGCTGGACCGGTCCGACGGCCGCACAGATCGAGGCCTCGATCCAGCAGGACGGGCTGATCAGCTTCATCGACGGCCGGCCCTACAAGACCCTGAAGCGCCACCTCACAGCGCACGGGCTCACCCCCGAGCGCTACCGGGCCAAGTACGGCCTGCCGGCCGACTACCCGATGGTCGCGCCCGGCTACGCCGCCAAGCGCTCGCAGATCGCCAAGGCGATCCAGCTCGGCCACAAGGCCGCCTGAGCGGCGCGCGGCCAGTCCGCCCCCGGCGGGCGTCCGGGGCTCGGAGCCTTGGTCGCCGGGCCGGCTCCGCGACGGATCCCGCGACAGGCTCCGCAGGCCCGGGCCGATACGGCACCGCCGGCCACGGAAAAGCGGAATCCCGGCCCTGCATCCGGTTCGGCCTGAGGGGGCGACCGGACCGGATGCGCGCCGCCCGAAATCCGGCGGCGGCGGCCTCAGTTCCGGGCGACCGCCAGGGTTCCGTCGTCCATGGCCACGAAGCGGATACCGGCCTTGCGCAGCGCCTCGACGGCGTGGAGGCGCGATCGGCTTCCCCGATGCTCGCTGTCCTCCTCCAGCCGCCGCACCGTGGAGTGTGACAGCCCGCTCGCCTGAGCCAAGTCCATCATCGACCAGTCGAGCAGCGCCCGGGCGGCACGCAGGTGCGGGCCGGTGACGCATTGTTCGAGCCCGGCATGAAGGGCGGCCGGCAGGCGCGCCCCGGTCCGCACCGGGTATTTGAGGCCGCACCGGCCGAGATACGTGCCCTCCGGATCCCAGACCGGCATCGTGAGGATCCGGAAATGCCAGAGCTCGCCGTTGGCGAGGCGCTCGTGGGCGATGCCCTGGAAGAACGTCCGCCGCTCGATCTGCTCCCCCGCCATCGCCTGGAACGCCTTGCGCTCCTCCGGGACGATGAGGAGGTAGGGATCGATGCAGATCTCCTCGAGGGGGAGGCCGTGGACCTGGGCCACCTCGAAGGGCAGGTCGCGGACGAGGTCGAGGCCGACCGAGAAGGTGGTGATGCGCTCGGTCAGGTAGAGCGCCCCCCGTCGCCGCCGCTCTTCGTGCCGCACCTGAGCGAGTTGCTCGCGATCGCTCACGTCCAGCGCCATGCCGCTCACGGCAACGGGCCGGCCATCGGCCGAGAAGCGCACCTCCATCGTCAGGGACAGGGTGCGCAGGGTGCCGTTCGGCCGAATCACCCGGGCGCTCACCTCCCGCGGCACGTGGCCCTGCCGAACATCGGCGAGCGCGGGCATCCGGTGCCGGTCCTCCGGGTGGATCAGGGACAGCAGCAGATCGTAGTTCGCCCTGGCGGCATTCGGGACCAGCCCGAGCAGACGATAGAAGCCCGGCGACCAGGTCTGCTCCCCGCCAGCGAACGCCCAGCTCCAGGCACCGCTTACCCCCCGGCCCTCGGTGATCGTCAGGAATTCCCCCGAAGAAAACGTGAGCGCGCTTAAAGCAGAATGAAACATGACCGAACGACCTGTTTCGTCTCATCGACGATCATCAGCGATTTCGCATCCGACCGTCAACGGATGTAAACCGTGAACAATTTCAAAAAAACTCCCGGTCGCGGTTTCGTTCGATCGCGATACGCATTGCAGAGCATCCATGTCTTTGAAGCAGCCCGATCGTCCGCAGCCATCGCCCAGACGATCGCCCAGCCTTCACGCCGGGAGGCCTCGCCACGGTCGGCTGCTCCACCTCGCTCCGGCCGCGAAACGAATCCCGCGACAGTCGCCCGTGAGAGAGGCTGCCTGACGCCACACTCAATGAACAGTTTCCCATCTATTGCACGGGGTATAAAAATTCAGATCGCGAATGAAGGATTAATACTTATAGATTACGCCTTGATCTATTCCGTATTATCAATGTATACTTCAATGATCGTTGGCATATGATCGGACGATGACTTCAATAATGACACAACCCAACCCGAAAACTGGTTTTCCAACAGCGATCCGCGCATGCGGGGAGGAGACGCGTTCGGCGGAGGCTATGCGCGCGGAGGCCTCCCGCGCAGGCCCGTCGCGGGCCTCGGGCACGATCCTCCGCCGACCGGAGATTGACAGGCCGGGCCGAACGGTGCGGGGAACGGGACAGCCACCGGGGGGAACCGCATGAAGGTCGCCTGCATCGGCGAGTGCATGATCGAGCTGTCGGAGCGCCCCGACGGGAGCCTCGTCCGCGGCTTCGGCGGCGACACGCTCAACACCGCCCTCTACCTCGCCCGCCTCGGGGTCGCGGTCGATTACGTGACGGCGCTCGGCGACGACGTCTGGAGCGACGAGATGGCGGCAGCCTGGGGTCACGAGGGCATCGGCCTCGACCGGGTCCGCAGGATGCCGGGCCGGATGCCGGGCCTCTACATCATCCGCACCGACCCGACCGGCGAGCGCAGCTTCCACTACTGGCGCGACCGCGCCGCGGCCCGGGACCTGTTCACCGGGCCGGGCGCCGCCGAGACCCGGGCCGCCCTCGAAACCTACGATCTCGTCTACGTCTCGGGCATCAGCCTCTCCCTCTACGGCGAGGCCGGGCGCGCCGCCCTGGCGGAGACCCTGGCGGCCCTGCGCGCCCGGGGGGGACGGGTCGCCTTCGACACCAACTTTCGGCCCAGCGGCTGGCCCGACCGCGGCGCGGCGCAAGCGGCCTTCCGCGCGGCGCTGGCGCTGGCCGACCTGATTTTCGCCTCGGCGGAGGATCTGGACTGGCTCTTCGGCGCGGCGGGCGAGGACGCGGTGCTGCGCCACCGTGGCCGGGCCGAGATCGTGCTCAAGGTTCCGGGCGAATCGGGGCCCGTCGCCCGGGTGCTGCACGGGGACGCCGATTCGCCCGTTCCGGCCGCTCCGGTGGCGCGGGTCGTCGACACGACCGCCGCCGGCGACAGCTTCGCGGCGGGCTACATCGCCGCGCGCACCGCCGGGTTGGCCCCCGAGGCCGCCGCCGCCGAGGCCCACCGTCTCGCCGGGGCGGTGATCGGGCATCGCGGCGCGGTGATTCCCCGGGACGCGATGCCGGCGCCCGCCCCCCGGCCGGCCGGTTCGGGCGCCTGAGGACGGGCGGGCTCCGGGCACGCGGCCACCCTTGAGACGGACAAGCGCAACCGCTACCTCTCCCTTTGGGGAATGGCCCCTGCAGCAGGATCGCCGCGCGTGGCGCGGCCGAGAGGGCACCCGTGGCGCCGAGTCCCCCGCCGATCCAGGTTCCCGAGCCCGATGCCTCCGCTTCGGGCGGCGCCCCGAAGACGCGGGTCAGCGCACGCGGGCGGCTGCGCACCTACTTCCTCACCGGCATCATCGTGGCCGGACCGCTGGCGATCACCGCCTACATCACGTGGTGGTTCATCGCGCTGATCGATTCCTTCGTGAAGCCGCTCGTGCCGGCGAGCTACCTCCCGGATCATTACCTGCCGTTCTCGATCCCGGGGCTGGGCCTCGTCATCGCGTTCCTGGCGGTGACGCTGCTCGGCTTCCTCACGGCGAACCTCGTCGGCCGCTCGGTCATCGAGTTCGGGGAGGTGCTGCTGGCTCGTACCCCGGTGATCTCCGGGCTCTACAAGGGCCTGCGCCAGATCTTCGAGACGCTGTTCTCGGCCAACGGCACCTCGTTCCGCACGGTCGGGCTGGTGGAATTCCCCGTGAAGGGCACGTGGTCGGTGGTGTTCCTGTCCGCCCCCGCGGCACCCGACATCGAGGGGGCGCTGCGGGCCCGGGGCGCCGCCGCCGCCGACCTCGTCGGCGTCTTCCTGCCTTGCGCACCCAATCCCACCACGGGCTTCTTCTTCTACCTGCCCCGCGCCGAGGTGGTGGAACTCCACATCAGCGTCGACGACGCGGCCAAACTGGTGATGTCGGCGGGGGTGATCCAGCCGGAGGATCCGCAGGGCCGGCTCAATGCCATGGCGGCCTCCCTGCGGGCGGCCCAGCAGGCGGGGGGCCCGGCGCCGCAGCGGGAGCCCCAGGACGCGTAGGGCGGCCCGGCCGGCGACCGGCAGGCGGGCCCAGTTCATCCTCCAGCGCGTCCCGAGGCGCCGCGCAGCGGCGTCGATGGGTGTCCCACAGGTCCCGAGGGCGGCTGGAGGGATCCGTCGCGGCTGCTCCCGCGGCCCGGCACCGCGGGCGAGTCCTCGGGTCGGCTGAACACCGTCCGTGCCGATCCGACCCGCGACCGGGAACGATGATCGGCCACGAAAAAGGCCGTCCCGCGGCACGGGACGGCCCTGCTGGATGCTGCGATACGCCGAGGCTGCTCAGCGCTGCAGCGAGGCCGTCTGCGGCGCCAGGGTCGGGGGGGTCGCCTGCGCCACCGTCACGGCGCTGCGGGGGGTCGTCAGGCCCCAGCCGGCGGCGCATTGCAGGGTGAGGGCGAGGCCCAGCGCGATGCAGAGCCCGTTGGCGGCCAGCCAGAAGGGCCGGGCTGCCCGGCGCACGGCGGCCTGCAACTCGTCCGCGGTCCTGCCCGCCGCCTCGGCGGCGCGATCCGAGATCGGCAACAGCCAGGGCTCGTTCGGCAGGGCTTGGATGCCGGCCATCTCGTGGGAGCCCGGCAGGTTTTGGAACAGTCCGTTCGACATGTCCGTCCTCCAGATTCGTCCGTGATGTCCCGGCTTACCGGGCCATTCGTTCATCTCCAGTTAAGGGAAGAATGTGGCTGATGCAAGGTCACGAAACCTGTCCGCAACCCGCCGGGCCGTCCGGCGGGCGCCGTCAAGCTTCCGCAGCGTCCCGCCAAGTCTTTGAAATCGCTGCCGTTTGCGGAGCGCCTGTGACATTGCCGCATCGGACTACTGATCCGGCCGATCGGAGACGCTGCCGGACCCGGCCGTTCATGAACGCCGGCCTTTCCTGAACGGCGCCGTTCAGGAACGCCGGGCTTTCCTGAACGGTGCCGTTCATCCCGCGCCGATCAGCCGGATCGCGGCCTCGCGCTCGAACAGGTAGAGCAGCACCCGCAGCGCCTGCCCGCGCGCGCTCTTCAGCCCGGGATCGCGCTCGACGATCATCCGGGCGTCGTCGCGGGCCGCTTCCAGCAGGGCACCGTCGCTCTCCAGCCGCGCCAGCCGGAAGGCGGCCAGCCCCGATTGCCGCGTGCCGAGCACCTCGCCCTCGCCGCGCAGCTTCAGGTCGGCCTCAGCGATGCGGAAGCCGTCCTCGCTCTCGCGCATCATCTCCAGTCGCGCCCGCGATACCTGCCCGAGGGGTCCCCGGTAGAGCAGCAGGCACGAGGAGGCCCTGGAGCCACGCCCGACCCGGCCCCGGAGCTGGTGCAGCTGCGCCAGCCCGAAGCGCTCCGCGTGCTCGATCACCATGATGGTGGCCTCGGGCACGTCGACCCCGACCTCCACCACCGTTGTGGAGACCAGCAGCTTTGTGTCGCCGGCCGCGAAGCGCGCCATGGCCGCGTCCTTCTCGGGCCCCGGCATCTTGCCGTGGATCAGCCCGACCGCGTCGCCGAAATGCTGCTTCAGGTCGTCGAACCGCTCGGCCGCGGCGGCGAGGTCGATGAACTCGGATTCCTCCACCAGCGGGCAGATCCAGTAGACCCGCTCGCCCCCGGCGATCGCCCGGGCGAGGCCCGCCACCACCTCGTCGATCCGCTCGGTCGGGAGCGTGATCGTGCGGATCGGCTGCCGGCCCGCGGGCTTCTCGTCGAGGATCGACACGTCCATGTCGCCGAAGAAGGTCAGCGCCAGGGTGCGGGGGATCGGCGTCGCGGTCATGACCAGGAAGTCCACCGCCTCGCCCTTGGCGCCGAGCGCGAGGCGCTGGTGCACGCCGAACCGGTGCTGCTCGTCCACCACCGCGAGGCCGAGATCGCGGAAGGTCACCGCCTCCTGGAACAGGGCGTGGGTGCCGACGAGGATGTCGATCTCGCCCGCGGCGAGGTCGGCGAGGGTGTTCTTGCGCTCCGCGGCCCGGTCGCGGCCGGTCATCAGGCGCAGGCGCAGGCCGCCGGCCAGGGGCTGAAGCCTCTCGAAATGCTGGCGCGCCAGGATCTCGGTGGGCGCCATCAGCGCCACCTGCCGCCCGGCCTCGACCGCGGATGCCGTGGCGAGCAGCGCCACCGCGGTCTTGCCGGAGCCGACGTCGCCCTGGAGCAGGCGCAGCATCCGGCGCGGGGCCGCGAGGTCGGCGCGGATCTCCGCCACGGCCCGGGCCTGGGCGCCGGTCAGCGCGAAGGGGAGGGCGGCCTCGATGCGGGCGCTCAGGGCGCCGTCGCCGGCATTGACCCGGCCGGCCTTGCGCCGCTGGCGGGCGCGCAGGAGCGCCAGGGCCAGCTGCGAGGCCAGGAGCTCGTCGTAGGCCAAGCGCCGCCGGGACGGCGTCGCGGGCGGCGCCTGGAGCGGGTCCTCGGCCTTGGGGGGCGCCTCCTCGGGGCGGTGCTCCAGGCGGAGCGCGTCCGCGAAGGCGGGGAGGCGGTTCTTCTCCAGCCACGCCGGATCCTGCCATTCCGGCAGAGTCGGCAGGCGGTCGAGGGCGGAGACCGCGAGCTTGTTGATCGCCCGCGAGGTCAGGCCCTCGGTGGCACCGTAGACGGGCTCGACGGCGGGCAGCGCGGCCAGACCCGCCTCGTCCACGATCCGGGACGGGTGGACCATCTGGCGGGTGCCGTCCCAGAGGTCGATGCGGCCGGTGATGTAGCGGTGCGCGCCGAGCGGCAGCATCTTCTCCACGCGGGCCCGGGGCATGCCGAAGAAGACCAGGGAGATGTCGCCGGAGGCATCCTCCACCCGCACCCGGTGCGGGCGCCGGCCCGGTCCGATCTGGGCCGGGCGATGCTCGACCACGGTGACGCCGAGGGTCACCGGCCCCCCCGTAGGCGCCTCGCTGACCGAGCCCATGAGCTTCCGCGCAACGCCGCCCTGGGGCAGGTGGAACAGCAGGTCGACCACCCGGGCCTCGCGCTCGGGGGTGCCGAGCAGCTTCTCGATGAGCGGCGCCATCTTCGGCCCGATCCCCGGCAGGGACCGGGCCGGCGCGAAGAGCGGATCGAGGATGCTGGGGCGCAGGATCGGCGGGGCCGCCTCGGGCGCGCGGGCACCCGACCCATCCGGCGCCTCTAGCGCTTCGGGGTCCTTCAAGGCCGGGTCCTGAGGAGCGCGTGCATCTGTCATGGGGGTTCGGCGGACATGGTGCCGGAGGCGCCTTATCATCCGGTGCATCCCGGCGCGCCAGTGCGTCGTGGTGGAGACCGAGGTGGAAGACCGATTCCCATGGCGCGCGACTTCCTGCCGGGTTTCGACCGGCACCGGATCGAGACCGCCCCCGGCGTGACGATCCACGCCCGCTCGGCCGGGTCCGGGCCGCCAGTGCTTCTGCTGCACGGCCACCCGCAGACCCTGTCCACGTGGCTCCACGTCGCCCCGCGCCTGGCCGGGAGCCGGACGGTCGTGGCCTTGGACCTGCGCGGCTACGGCGATTCGTCCAAGCCCCCGGGCGGAGAGCGGCACGAAGGCTACGCCAAGCGCGCCATGGCGGCCGACGCGGTGGCGGTGATGCGGGCGCTCGGACACGGCCGCTTCGCCGTGGGGGCCACGACCGGGGCGGGCGCGTCGCCCACCGGCTCGCCCTGGACCATCCCCAGTCCGTCGAGCGGATCGCCCTGTTCGACATCGCCCCCACCGCGACCATGTACGCGCGGACCGACAAGGCCTTCGCGACCCGCTACTTCTGGTGGTTCTTCTTCATCCAGCCCCATCCCCTGCCGGAGACGCTGATCGGAGCCGATCCGGGCTATTTCCTGCGCCACCATGTCGAGGGCCAGTCGAAGACCCCCGGATCGACACCGCCGGACCTCTTCGCCGAGTACCTGCGCTGCTATTCGGACCCCGCCTGCCGCCACGCGATCTGCGAGGATTACCGGGCGGCGGCGGGGATCGACCTGGAGCACGATGCCGCCGATGCGCAGGCGCGCGTCACGGCGCCGCTCCTGGCCCTCTGGGGGGCGAGGGGCACGGTCGGCCAGACCTACGACGTGCTGGAGACGTGGCGCGAGAAGGCCACCGCCGTCTCGGGCCGGGCGCTCGATTGCGGCCACACCCTCCAGGAGGAGCGGCCGGACGAGGTCCTGTCCGAGCTGGCGGCGTTCCTGGGCTGACGGTCTGCGGCACCGTGGCAACGGGCCGCCGGACTTGGCAGGCCCAGTGGAAGGCGCAGATACGGTGATCCGCCGGGCTCGCCCCCTGCGTCCCCGGTTGACGGATTGGGCACCGCCGTGCTCGCGAGCGGGGCGAGGCGCCGACGGGCGGCCGCATCGGCCGACGATTACAGCCGGGATCCTATGGAAGCCCCGGCGCCAGACTTTTCCAAGCGGGACGCCTCAATCGTGCAGGACACCCTAACCGACGACGCCACCCCACGCTTCGACGTCGCCGTGGTCGGGGCCGGGGCCGCGGGCCTCGCCGCAGCCCTGGCCATCGCCCGGGAGGGGATCGCCACGGCGCTGGTCGGCCGCCACGCCCCCGTGGCGGACGGGCGGACCGTGGCGCTCCTCGACGGCTCGGTGCGCTTCCTGGCGGCGCTCGGCGCCTGGGAGGCGGTGGCGCCGCACGCGAGTCCGCTCTGCACCCTGCAGATCATCGACGACACCGGCAGCCTGTTCCGGCCACCGCCGGTGCGCTTCCAGGCCGCCGAGATCGGCCTCGACGCCTTCGGGTGGAACGTCGAGAGCGCGCGCTTGGTCGAGAGTCTGCGCGCCCGCGCCCGGGTCCAGGCGAACCTGACCCTGGTCGAGGCCGATTCCACCGCCGCCGTACCGGGGGAGGCGGTCACCCGCATCGCCCTGGCGGAGGGCGGCGCGGTCGCGGCGCGGCTGGTCGTGGGCGCCGACGGGGGACGCTCCCCGCTCCGCGCCGCGAGCGGCGTGCGCGTCCGCGACTGGACCTATCCGCAGAGCGCGATCACCACGATCCTGGCCCATGACCGCCCGCACCGGGACGTCTCGACGGAGTTCCACACCCGGTCGGGCCCGTTCACCCTGGTGCCCCTGCCGGGCGGCCACCGCTCCAGCCTGGTCTGGGTGACTGGGGAGGGCGCGGCCCGGAGGCTGGCCGCCCTCGACGATGCCGCCCTGGGGCAGGCGGTGGAGCGGCAGGCCCGGGCGATGCTCGGTGCCATGCGGGTCGACGGCCCCCGCGGCCTCGTGCCCATGCGCGGGCTCGCGGTGGCGAGCCCCGTGGCGCAGCGGCTGGCGCTGATCGGCGAGGCGGCCCATGTGTTCCCGCCGATCGGCGCACAGGGGCTGAATCTCGGCCTGCGCGACGCCGCGACCTTGCGCGACGTGGTGCTGGACGCCGCCCGGGACGGCCGCGATCCGGGTGCCCGCCCGGTGCTCGACGCCTATGCCCGCGCTCGCCGGGTCGACACGGCGGCGCGCACCGCCGCGGTGGACCTCCTCAACCGCAGCCTGCTGACCGACCTGATGCCGGTGGACGCGCTCCGCGGGCTCGGCCTGCTGGTGATGGGGCAGCTCGGGCCGCTGCGGCGGCTGGTGATGCGGGAGGGCGTGGTGCCGCGGCTCGGCGCGCCGGAGCTGATGCGCGGGACGCGCTGACGGGCTCGCGCCCGACCGGTATGCGCGCGCTTCGATGAACGCGTCCGGCGTGTCGTGGAGCCGATGATCCCGGCGCGCGGAGCGAGCGTCCGCTCAGAGATCCGGCTGAGCGGCCACGTAGGCGCCGAGGCGGGTGGCGAGGTCGACCGGGCCGCCGAAGCGGGCTCCGCCCGAATCGCCGATCAGGATGACGGGAATGCCGCTGTCGCGAAGCTGGGAGCGCAGGCGGGCGGCCCGGCGGGCATAGGCGGGATCGCGGCGCGTTGGAGCCTGGAGCAGCACCGCGGCGGGACGGGCGATCACGGCCAGCACATCGTCCGCCGCCTCCATCGAGGCGGTGACACTCGCGTAGCCCAGGTTGGCAAGCTCGCCCGATAGGGACCGGTCCACGGCGCGAACGCCGTCGTCGACCACGAGCACTTGTTGCAGCGCACCCATGAGCTTGAGCGGTACTCCATCCGGCACAGCTTGGAAAGGTAGCCGTGACTACAATCCGTTGCAGAACCCGCGAGGGGGCGGTTCGGATCCGTCGAGCCGTGTGCAGATGCGAGATTATACGGTACGCCTGAGCGTGGGATGAACCGCGGATCGGCGGACGTTCAGCCGGCCGCGTTATCGGGGTCCCCCTGCGCGAGGAGGACGGGGCGGCCCGTCTCGCGCCACGTGTCCGCGTCCGGCTCGGGCACGTCGCCGCGGTGCAGCGGTGCCACCGCGCAGGCGGGACCACGATAGGCCAGGCTTCCGTCGGCGCCGCGGGCGAGGGCCAGAAGGGCGCGAGGGAGGGGGGCCCGGTCCGGGAAGGCCAGGGTCGCGGCGAGGTCGCGCAGGCCGGGGCGGGTGATCACGGCCTCCTCGCCGAGAGTGAGCGAGTCGAATCGCTGCGGTGCCGCGAAGCCGGGGGTGGCCCGCAGGTGCGCTGGCGCCCGGTGGACCACGTTGAGGGCGCGCACGGTCCAGGGCAGGGGCAGCGCGGCGAGCGCCGGCTCGATCCGGGCGGGCGCGACGAGTCGGGTCGGCACCGGCCGCAGCAGGGCGGCGCGGAAGCCCGCCTCGTCGAAGGGAATCACCGTCTCGAGGCCGGCGCCCACCGTCAGCGCGGCGCCGAGGCCGGTCACGAGGCCGCGCAGATCGTGGGCCGGCAGCAGCGTCAGGATCCGCTCGTCTGCGGTCAGCGGCAGGGCATCGAGATGCGCCGCGATGGCGGCCGCGAGCGCGGCCGCGGGTCGGTAGACGGGCCGATCCGGCTCGCCGCCCTCGAACGTCACGAGGCCGAGGCTCGGGCCCGGCGCGGCCACGCCGCGCTCCAGGGCCATCGCATCGAGGCTGATCACGCCGTCCGGCACGCCGGGGCCGAACGCGGCGAGGTAGCGCAGGTTGAACTGGCGCATGGCCGCCCGGGTGAGATCCTCCGCGGGCCGGCGCTCGCCCCGGCGCCCCTCCGTCAACACGCCGACGAGCCCGGCGGTCTCGATCCCGGCCGCGAGCTGCTCGTCATCCCAGGACGCCGGCATCGCACAGGGCAGGTGGCCGGCTGTCTCGACGGCGAGGTGGGCCAGCGCCGCTTCGGCGCCCCCGGAGAACCACAGGCCGATCCGGCTGCCGGCCGGCAGGCGCCATCCGCCGATGCCGCGGGCGAGCCGGCCGACGATCTCTGCGGCGGCCGCGTAGGTCCAGACGATCGGCGGACGCCCGCACCAGCCGGCCCGGTCGCCCGAATCACGCAGGGCCGTGCGCTGCGGGGCGGCGTGCGCCGCCGCGAACAGGCAGGCGGCCAGCCCGCCACGCGGCCCCTCGGCCCGCGCGAACGCGTCCGCCGCGGCGTCGGCCGTCCTCTCCGCCACCGCGAACGCACTCAACCCGCCGCCCCCCACCGATATTGCAGATCCTGCGGCATGGTCGGCCGATTAGGGTTAACCGACCGCTAAGTCCGGCACGACCGCACGGACCGGCCCTGCGCCGACCGGGCGGCGGACCCCGCCCGTGCGGCTGCCGCAGGGCCTCAGCCGGGTCGATCACGCGCTCGTGCGACGCGGCGCTTGCGGACGGGCGGGCGCGGGCCTATCGGGGGCCGGCCGCGGCTTGGCGGGTGCTGACGTGCCCGCCAAGCCGCGGTGTCAAGCCGCGGTGTCATGCCTTCGCCGCATTCCAGGGGAAAGGCAGGCCGCCCGGTCAGGGCGGGAGATGCGCGCCTCCGGGCGCCGGTCCCGCTCCACGACCGGATCCGTTCATCCGGAGCTCCGGGAGGCACGCCATGGCGGCGCGCACCCGGTCGGTCCGGCGGACCTGCCGCCCGGCGGGCTCCGCATCCTGCCAGCCACACCACGTCTCTTCCAAGGGGTCAGAGCCGATGTCCTTCACCCGCTCCGCGACACGCGCGCGCGCTGCCCTCCTCGGCCTCGCCGGCCTCGGCCTCGCGGCCGCGCCGGCCCTGGCACAGCCGAAGAAGCCGGCCGCCGCACCGGCCCCGACCGCGCCGGCCCCGGCAGCGCCGGGCACCCCGGCGGCCAACACCCCGGCCGCCCAGACCGGTCCGCAGATCGTGACGGTCAAGTCCGAGCCGAGCCAGGCCGACTGGACCAAGGTGTGCGGCAAGGATCAGAACTCGGGCACAGACATCTGCTACACGACCCGCGACTTCGTGTCCGACCAGGGCCAGCCCGTGCTGGCCGTGGCGGTCTACGAGATGAAGAACGCCGCCCAGAAGCAGGACGTGCGGGTGATCCGCTACCTGCTGCCCCTCGGCCTCCTGCTGCAGCCCGGCATCCGCTTCAACGTCGACGGCCAGACCCCGACGGCCGGCCGCTTCGCGGTCTGCTTCCCGAACGGCTGCTTCGCCGAGGCCGGCGGCGTCGATGCCAGCGTCGTCGCGGGGATGAAGAAGGGCACGACCCTCAACGTCTCGGTCCAGAACCAGACCCAGCGTGAGGTCACCTTCGCGGTGCCGCTCGCCGGCTTCGGCAAGGCCTTCGACGGCCCGGCCGTGGACCCGAAGGTGCTCGAGGAGCAGCAGAAGAAGCTCCAGGCCGAGTTGGAGAAGCGCTCCGAGGACATGCGCAAGAAGCTCGAGCAGCAGGGTGGCGCCGCCGGCGGCACGGCTCCGGCGGCCGGCGGCGCGGCTCCGGCCGCGAAGTAAAACCGTTCCGCATCGGCCCGCCGCGAGCGGGCCGGCTTCAGGGGCCGGGCCGCGAGGTCCGGCCCCGCGCGTTCGCGGCGCCTGTCGGATCCCCGTCGGCCCCGGACCGGCAGCACGAACAGCACGCGCGGATCCTGATCCGGCAGGTGATCCCGGGCCTCCGGCAATGCGTGGCCAGTCCGGCCTGCGTCAGGCAGCAGGCCGCCCGGCAGGCGTTGCGGGATGCCGCCTCAAGGTTCGAGGAAGTGGACGCCGTTCACACCGGCGCGTCGCCGGGCGCGATCCGGACGTCGCGGCGTGGGGGGAACCTCTGCGGCCCGTGGACCTTCGCCGCGCCGCGCCACTGCCCCTCTCGGTCATGACCCCGGCATCCGGGAACAGGCCGGCCTTGATCAGTTCCCCCATCCGGGCGTGCCGATCCGCTTCGTGGCCGCGTCGATCGTGTCGACGGGCAAGGGGGTTCGGGGGCGGGCCGCGCGGGACGGCAGGCCCGTGGCCTCGCGCGCACCCACTACGGCGCGCGCCTCCCATTCCGGCGCTATCGGCCGGCCATCGACCGTGGCGGTGACGCCGACGTAGTTCGCCGTCCGCGGGATCGGGCCGCGCGAGGGTCGAGACGCGGAGCCCGCGTCCGTCGACCGGCGGCAGCGGGAAGGCGATCCGCACCGGACGCGGATCCCCCGCCGCGTTGCGGACCTGGTGAGATACGGTGATCCGGCCGCGGGCGATCGACAACTCCTCGCGCCAGCGCAATCCCGGGCCCGCGCGACGCGGCGCAGCCCCTGGCGCGGGCCGGGAGACAGAGGAATCCGGCGACCAGTTGCGCCGCGGCGCCCCGGAGAGCCGCGGTGGCGAGGCGGGCTCGGAGGACATGGCGACGGGGCCGCCCGACGGCGTCCGCCGTGGCAGGAGCCCACCACGGTGGGCCTGCCGGGCCCGTCTGCAGCCCCTCGCGGGACCACGTCCGCTCAGTTCGTGGCGCGATCGCGCATGTGGTAGGCGCCGGCATCGTCGCGCACGAACATCTCGGCGATGGCGGCGTGTCGCAGGGCCTCCCCCGACGTATCGGGCAACAGGTTCTGCTCCGACACGTAGGCGACGTACTCGGTCTCGGCGTTCTCGGCCAGCAGGTGGTAGAAGGGCTGATCCTTGCGCGGCCGCACCTCCTCGGGGATCGACAGCCACCATTCCTCGGTGTTGTCGAAGACCGGATCGACGTCGAAGACGACACCCCGGAACGGGTAGATCCGGTGGCGCACCACGGCGCCGATCGCAAACTTCGCGGTTCTCAGTGTTACGTCCATCATGGTTCAGTCCGTCCAGACTGGACAGATAGGTGCGATGATCGAGCCTGTCACCGGGCGTGGACTGATCCTTCGGCATCGGCGGCGCGGAGCGGCAAGTCCCGGGGGACGATCGCCTCGGGGCTACCCGCCGACCCGAAGACGACCTGACCGCATCGAGGCCCCGGCCCTCGATGCGCCTGAGTCGGCCCGGACCGCACGGGACCCTCGGGGCCTGAACGCGGCTCCCTCCGGCCCCGGCGATGTCCGAGCGGGAGGGAAGGCAGACCCTCGCAGGCCATCCCGGCCCCTCCCGGACCCTCGACTCGAAGCCCCGTGCCGGGCGGATCAGCCTCCCTGGCCGCCGCGCCATGCGTGACCGAACGAGAGGACTAACGCGCGCGCTGAAACGTCTTGAGAGAAAAGCGGCAGAATTACCAGTCACGATGCCGTGCAGAACAAGCAATTTCACGAGCTCTTCAAAAACACAATGCGCAGCATTATCTCACTGTCCTGGCCACGACACGGGGAACATCTATGATAAAGGAAGCCGTCAAGAAGGTTTTACCGAATGGCATGAAGCACAATATTCATAAGCTGTCAGCGAAGATCGCGCAATCGCGGGAGGCGAGCCGAAACCGCGACAAGTCTGCGCGCGAGGTGTTCTCGGAGATTTACGCGAAGGCAAAATGGGGCGGGGCCGTCGGAGGCATCAACTCGGGTTCAGGCTCCTACGGCCCCGCGGCGGAACTGTACATTCACAACATAAATCGATTTATACAGTCGCACGCTGTCAAGAGCGTCCTGGATATCGGCTGCGGTGACTTCTCCATTGGAAGCCGCCTGATATGTGACGATTATACGGGCATTGACGTTGCGCAATCGGTCGTCGACAGGAACAATGCCGAATATTCCTCGGACGGGCGCCGCTTCGCATGCCTGGACGCCGCGGGACCGGCCGATCTTCCCAGGGCCCAGCTGTGCCTCATTCGGCAAGTACTTCAGCACCTGTCAAATCAGCAGGTCACGGCCATTCTTCGAAAATTCTCGCCATTCGAGTTCGTTATCTTGACGGAGCACCAGCCGGCAGCGTGCGATTTCAGGTCTCATAACAGGGATATCGTGCATGGAAGCAACACGCGTCTGGCTTACGGGTCGGGTTTGTATTTTGACAAGCCTCCCTTCAACTTGAAAACCGATCTTCTATTCGAGCATGCCGGGGACCTGACATCGCACAACATGTACGATAGAGGTTTGATCAGAAGTTTCCTCGTTCAGAATTCCCAGTGATGTGTCCGCTCACGACCGTACGGGTGCCCCCCGCTGAGGCCGCGGTCGCCCGCC
>Ga0160427_10000373_pt1 | contig 27929 bp, 31 predicted proteins | sample SolpanmetagenomL_FD_108194 | JGI IMG/M metagenome (GOLD analysis project Ga0160427, IMG submission 108194) | Solar panel surface microbial communities from Lawrence Berkeley National Laboratory, California, USA - L | ecosystem: Engineered > Built environment > Solar panel > Unclassified ...
ACCCCGCCGGCGACGTTGACCAGCGCCAACGCAGACTGCGACAGCGCAACCGTCATCATGAAGGCGACGGTGAGGGTTGGAGCCAGCGGAACAGGAGCCGCAGGGAGGCGCATTCTCATTTTTCTACCTTCCGATTTTGGTGGTGGAGCGCATCGCCCATGTCGTCCTTGTCGGTTTCGTCAGACACGGGCGGGCTTGCGTGGAGGGCATCCTCCAAGCGCAAGGGCGGCCGGCGCGGCGTAGGCACTGCCGCAGCCTCCGGGGTGGCCGGCGCAGGCTCAGCAGCCACGTCGCCAGCAATCTGTATGGCAGGCACCACATGCGCCGCCGCACGCCAGACCCGAGCGGCGTAGGCTTCGCCGCGGTCTAGGGTGCCGGTGTTGTAGCAGGACAGCGCCTGGCGCAGCCGGGCTTGCTCAGCGCCAGCAGCGCGGCCGTAGCAGTAGGCCAGCACCTCGCCGCCGATGCGCAGGCCGGTGCAGGGATCAAAGGCGGCAGACAGCGGCAGGCCACGGGACTGCAGGTGGCCGGCCACCGTGTTCAGCTGGGCAATGCCGAGATCCAGGGAGTGACCAGCCGCCGTCAGTTGGGTGGTCAGGGCAACGGCTTCTGCCAGGCTGGCCGGGGCATAGCTACGCCGGTCGGTGTTGTCGCCAATGGCTAGAGGATTGAAGCCACTTTCGGTTTTCACCACGGAAAGCAGCGTTTCCGGAGCAACCGTGCCAGCGCAAACGCGAGCTAATTGAAGAGCTACAGCGAGAGACAGGATGCCCGGCATACGCCCTCCAAACGGGAGAGCATGGTTTTTCTGCTCGCCTGTGAGTCACTATATATAGTGACTAGAAGGGCAGCAAGGACAAATGAAACCGTTCCGTAGCTGATTTGTTCTCTATTTGATCCGGTTGCCCGGATTAATGGCACGGCCGCCCAGCAGCGTCAAAACATCAACGCCGATCGCAGACGCAAGCCGCCGCATGGTGTCTAGGGTGATGTTAATTTGGCCGTCCTCTACGCGGCTGACGTAGCGTTTTCCCATGCCAGCACGCTCGCCTAGTTGGTCTTGCGTCAACTGCTGTTCGCATCGCGCGGCACGCAGGTTGCGGCCGAATAATGTGCGCAGATCGTCAGGGATAGCGTCTGCTTCTTCCGCTGGTGGCGGGGGCGGTTTTTGTTCCGTCATCAACATCAGTTCCAAGTGCCTCTGCCCCAATAATTGCACTGCCCAGGCGAGAAAAGCCCGTTGGAACTCTGTTCCGAAAAAGAACCTAATGTCAGAGGCGCGCCGGGTTTGGGATTCTAACAAAAACCCCACAGCATCTAGGTTTGAGACGGTGGCCTAAATGTCACCGCTGGAGGGCGCTTAGAATCAGCGCAGCTGCTCAGTGCAATGAGGCGTCAGAACAAATCAGCAACCAGGCTCGAATTGGGAGTCCGGTAACAACGAACTCGAAAGTTTGATCCAGATGATCGAAGCCAGATCGACACTAATCTTCAATGTGGTCGGATCGGTAGCTGTCACCGCATTCGAACGATGCAGACTCTCACCGTCCTGAAGTCGGCGCTCCTGCCTTTTTCTAAAAGGATTGAGTTTGGGGAAAGCCGGTTGGTCAGGAGCGCGCAGGTCTGATGGTTTGCGGCCTGTCTGCTTTAAGACGGAATAGCCAAATAGCTGATGTTTCAAGACTGACTTGACTAATCGAATCTGATAACGTCCCGCGCCGGACCGTGTTCGTTCACTGGTTTGATGGACATACAGCTTTAGCTAAAGGCCGCAGCATCACCATCCTGAGACACAATCCAGACTATGTCTCAGGTCATGCAGACCGTCCGTCTCTCAGCCATAATGAACCGAACCCACCGTCCGGAGGCGGCAGAGAGGCTGGCCTCCGTCAGCACTACGGCCGGCTTCCTAACGGACACCGAAAGATCCCGCGACATCAGCAGCACGGTGTCGGCGACCCGGGAGGCATGGCCGGGATCGTGCGTGGTCAGCACCATCCCCAAGCCCTGGCGCGACAAGTCCTGCACCAAGTCCAGCACCTCGGCCTAGTGGGCAAAATCCAGGTGCGCAGTAGGCTCGTCCAGCACCAGCAGTCGCAACCGCTGTGTGAGCGCCCGGGCGATCAACACCAGCTGAGATGGTCCTGGTTCATTGGACATGTTGTTAGCTTGGTTCGCCGATGAAGGACGGACCTGATGACGGGCAAGCGGAAGCGATATTCGGCTGAGTTCAAGGCCACGGTGGCGATGGAGGCGTTGCGCGGTGAGCTGATGATGTCGCAGCTGGCAACCAAGCACGGCGTGCACCAGACGATGATCGGTGATTGGAAGCGTCAGGCCACGGAGGGTCTGGTGTCGGTGTTCTCGGGCAAGGCGGAGGCCAGAGAGGGTTATCCGCGAAGAGGAGCTGAAGAAACTGCATGCCAAGATCGGCCAGCTGGTGGTGGAGCGGATTTTTAGCCACAGCCATCCGGTCGATGGGCGTCGAGCAGCGTCACCGGCTGATCGAGCCGGAGCATACCCGGCAGTGCGCCAAGTCGCTGACTGGAATGTGGCGTGATCTGAGTAATCCGATGCTTGCCTGCCATAGTGACCAGCGGCGCGCTGCCCATTCCCGTTCATCCTAGCAAGCGGCTTACGCGGGCTGGCTCGAGACCGTGAACTCAGAGCGTCTCCGGCAGCTTGAACGCTGTTTTCCGCTCGCTGTAGCGGTCCACGAGGTAGTCCGCCCGATCCCGCAGCAGCAACGTGAACCGAAGCAACTCCTCCATCACGTCCACCACCCGGTCGTAGTTGGATGAAGGCAGCATACGCCCGGCCTCGTCGAACTGCTCGTAGGCTTTAGGGACGCTGGACTGGTTCGGGATGGTCACCATCCGCATCCAGCGGCCGAGCAGGCGAAGCGTGTTCACTGAATTGAACGACTGCGATCCGCCGCATACCTGCATCACCGCCAGGGTGCGTCCCTGGGTGGGGCGCACGGATCCTTCCTCCAAGGGCAGCCAGTCAATCTGGTTCTTGAACACGGCCGTGATGGTGCCGTGCCGTTCCGGGCTGCACCAGACATGGCCCTCGGACCACAGCGACAGCGCCCGGAGTTCCTGCACCTTGGGATGATCCTTGGGCACACTGTCCACGATGGGCAACTCGCGGGGATCGAAGATACGGGTTTCGGCTCCCATGGCGCGCAGCAAACGGTCGGCTTCCTCGACCAGCAGACGACTGTAGGAGCGATCCCGCAGCGAGCCGTAGAGCAACAGGATGCGCGACGGGTGCGTCATCCGTTCGGTGGGTTCCAAGCGGGCGAGGTCCGGCGCATGAAGCAGGTCGGCCTGCAGGTTTGGCAGATCGGCGCCGTTCATCGCGCCGCTCCCAGCATCGGTAGCCAGAACGCCAGCGCAGCTAGGGTCACCAGCAGCACCGGCGGCGTGATGACCAAGCCGACCCGCATGTATTGCCCCCAGCCGATCCGCACGCCCTTGGTCGAGAGCACGTGCAGCCAGAGCAGGGTCGCCAGCGAGCCGATGGGGGTGAACTTCGGCCCGAGGTCGCAGCCGATGACGTTGGCGTAGATCATCAGCTCCCGGGTGGTCGCCGGGATGCCGTGCGCCGCGTCGATGGATAGGGCGCCCAACAGCACGCCGGGCATGTTGTTCATCAACGAGGACAGGAGCGCAGCCCCGAACCCAGTGGCGATCGTCGCTGCCCAGGGACCATGCCCCGCCACCCACACCAAGGCCGTCGCAAGATAATCCGTAAGCCCGGCGTTTCGCAGGCCGTAGACCACCAGGTACATGCCCAGGCTGAACACCACGATCTGCCATGGGGCACCCCGCAGCACCTTTCCGACCGGGACAACGGCATCACGCCCGCCCCGGTGCCAGCGCCCGGCCAAGCCGAGCAGCAGAAGCGCCCCGGCCCCCGTCACGGCGGAGACCGGGACACCAAGGGGCGCCAGCACGAAATAGGCCAGGAGAAGCACCGCAAGGAGCGGGAACGCTGCACGGAACACGGCGGGGTCGCGGATGGCGGTTGCCGGGGGTTCGAGCTGGTCAGTCGGATAGCTGGACGGCACCTGTCGCCCGTAGAACGCCCACAGCACCGCCAGCGTCGCCACAAGGGCGACCACATCCACGGGCACCATCACCGCGGCGTAGCGGTCGAAGCCGATACCGAAGTAGTTGGCGCTGACGATGTTGACCAGGTTGCTGATGATCAACGGCAGGCTGGTGGTGTCCGCGACGAACCCGGTGGCGATGATGAAGGCGAGCGTCGCCGCCGGGCTGAAGTCGAGCCGCACGAGGATGGCGACGACGATGGGCGTCAGCAGCAGGGCGGCGCCGTCGTTGGCGAACACGGCGGCGATGGCAGCGCCGAGCAGCACGATCATGGGGAACAGCAATCGTCCCCGTCCGCCGCCCCAACGCGCGACGTGCAGCGCCGCCCAGGCGAAGAACCCGGCCTCGTCCAGCAGCAGCGAGATGATGATCAGGCCGATGAAGGTAAACGTCGCGTCCCAAACGATGTGCCACACCACTGGAACGTCACCCCAGCCGATGACGCCGGTGAGCAACGCCACCGCGGCACCAGCCATGGCGCTCCAGCCAATGCCCAGGCCGCGCGGCTGCCAAATGACGAAGACGAGGGTGGCACCGAAAATCGCAAAGGCGAGCATTCAGGGTCCAATCAGGCAATGGGGCGGGCCACGCGGGCGAACGGTCCTAGGACGCGCCGACGACTGTGCCATCCTCCTTGGTGAAGGCACCGCGCTGCCCCACTGGAAGGATGCTGAGCACCACCTCAGACGGACGACAGAGCTTCACGCCGAGGGGTGAGATCACCAAGGGACGGTTGATCAGGATCGGGTGCGCCATCATCGCATCGAGTAACTGCTCGTCGCTCAGCAAAGGATCGCTCAGACCGAGTTCAGCGTATGGCGTGCCCTTCTCACGCAGTAGGGCACGCGGCGTCAGCCCGGCCCGTGTGATGAGCTGCACCAGCAGGGCACGGGCCGGAGGCGTCTTGAGATACTCGACCACGTGCGGCTCGATGCCTGCGTTGCGGATCATGGCCAGGGTGTTGCGCGACGTCCCGCAATCCGGGTTGTGGTAGATGACGACGTCGAGGTTCGGCAGGACGATGTCCGTCATTGCAGGACCCTCTCCGGAGGGCAGCAGGGCGCCAGTTCGGCCATCAACGGCTCGCAAAGTTCCGGCCGACCACCGCAGCAGTCCTTGGCCAAAAACAGCATCATCTCGCGCAGGCGGTCGATCTCGGCTCGGTAAATGACGCTGCGGCTGTGCCGCTCGGACCGAACCAACCCGGCACGGGTCAGGATGGCGAGGTGGGTCGACATGGTGTTCTGCGGCGTGCCGATCTGCCGGGCGATCTCCCCGGCGGCCAGTCCCTCCGGCTCGCACTGGACCAATAGGCGGAAGGTCTCCAGCCGGGTGGTTTGAGCCAGAGCACCAAGCGCACTGACCGCTGAAATAATTTCCATCCATCTAGAATATCAGATGTAATTGCTCGGTCAACTGATGAGGTGGAACCACGGCATCATAAGCGGTAATCTTGACACATCGGATGGCGAGGCATAGGTATCCGACATGTCTAAGGCACCTCATTTCCGGACTGCTCTCAAATCCGCCCCGGATTTCACTGACCGCTTGTATTGGGCCGGGACCATCAAAATGGCGCTCAGTCGCTTCTTCATCCTCAGGGCTCTTCATGATGGCCCGGCGCATGGCTACGACATCGCGCAGGCAGTCGAGCGAACCACGAACGGGTGCTGTTCTCCGAGCGAGGGTGCCCTCTATCCGACCATGCGGGAGTTCGAGCAGGGTGGATACGTCACGGCGGAGATCGAGGTGGTCTCGGGTCGTGAACGCAAGGTCTATACGTTGACCGACAGGGGGCGGGAGGCATTCCGCATCGGGCTGGGCGCCTGGATGGACGCGACCGGTGCACTACTGGAAACAGACCGTGCGGCAAAAGCCCGACAAGCTGCTGGCCACGCGTGCTGACGCTGAAACTTCCGCTTCATGAATCCTGTAGCTATGGATAACTGGGAGGTACCTTGATCCCTGCCAGATGCACGGGCGAAACGCCAAAGTCCGGTGCCCAGGAATCGGCTATCACCCGGTTCGACGGGCTTCCCCTAGCAGTCATCGAAGGTAATCCGATCGTTCCAGCGGATCGCTGCCCATCTACTAGAGCAGGCAATCGAAGCCGTCATGTCCGAAGGGGAGGCCCAGTGGGAGGCAGCACCGGCTGTTTGAGGGCAGGTTCACATGTTCTTGCCGTTGAACTACGACATGGACCACGCACTGCGCAGGCTCCTGAAGCAGTGCGACTTGGACTGACCGAGCTTGCGCTGTGACGACTGCCCCCACTCGTCCGCAATGGGTAGTGGTGTCCTGCATCGGCATGGCTCAGATCCTTGCCTGGGGGTCATCCTACTATCTCACGGCGGTCCTTGCCGGGCCAGTCGCGGCCGACATGGGATGGTCGACTGCATGGATCGTCGGCGCCCTGTCCTTGGGGCTTCTCGCATCGGGGATGGTTTCCCCATGGGTGGGGCGTGTCATCCACCGTCATGGCGGTCGGATGGTCCTGGCGACAAGCGCGTGCCTTCTCGCTGCCGGACTTCTCGTCGTGGGTATTGCCCCCGCGCTGCCTGTCTACGTTGCCGGATGGGTCGTAGTCGGGCTCGGCATGGGATGCGGTCTCTATGACCCGGCTTTCTCGGCGCTGGGCCGCCTTTACGGCGAAGGTGCCCGAAGCGCCATCACCCAGGTCACCCTGTTTGGCGGCTTCGCTAGCACCGTCTGCTGGCCACTGAGCGCGCTGCTCGTCGACCATGTTGGCTGGCGGGGCACCTGCCTCGCCTATGCGGCCATCCACCTTTGCGTGGTCCTCCCTTTATACCTGTTCGGGCTGCCGCAGGAGGAACAGGCGCCCGCGACCCCATCCGTCGCGGGAGTTCGCCCCCCGGGCCACGTCCGCCCCGACCAACGTCTTGCCTTCGTGCTCCTGGCAGCAGGCTTTACGCTGGCCGCCGTCATAATGACGGTCATCTCGGTTCACCTGCTGACATTGCTTCAGTCAAGGGGCCTCGAACTGGCGGCGGCGGTGGGCTTCGGCACCCTCCTGGGCCCGGCACAAGTCGGCGCGCGAGTAATGGAAATGGCGTTGGGACGAAAGGTGCATCCCGTCTGGAGCCTGCTGGTATCGTCAGTGCTTGTCGCGGTCGGCATCGCCATGCTGATCGGGGCGCCCGGCGTCATCGCCGTCGGCATCATTCTCTATGGGTCGGGCAGCGGCATCCGCTCCATCGCGCGTGGCACCGTGCCACTAGCTATGTTCGGGCGCGACGGTTACGCGATCCTCATGGGACGGATCGCCATGCCGACCCTGGTGGCGCAGGCGGCGTCGCCGTCAATCGGTGCGTGGCTCCTCGGCAATTTCGGGACGACCCTCACGCTGGCTATCCTATGCGGCGCGGCTGTCCTCAACATCCTTCTGGTTACTGCACTACTGCCGCTTGCATTGCGGCAGCCCTCAGATGTTGTGGCGGCGCGCTAACGGATCCCCTCGCTCAGCGGCGTCAGGTTCATAGCATCCGCCGCCATCCCGCAGACCAACTAGCCGACTGACCCAGCGCCGGGTCGACAGCCCGGCGTGAAAGAGTTGCTGGATGTAGAAGGCCAGCATGAAATGACACGCCGACCCGGTCGCAATCCGTTCCATAAGCCTAGATGGCAAACTGGCGATCGTGCGCGACACGCCGATGTTTGGTGCGGTTGGCGCAGCGGATTTGGGTCCACGCTGTGGATCCCACACACATGCCGGACCAAGCCCATCCGCGGAATTCAACCGCACTCGCCCGATCGCAAGGGAGAGCGTCGACGCAACTACCTGGCCGGGTGCAGCGGCATCATCCATCCAATGCGTTCGCCTGATATGTCACAGCAATGGAGGCATGGAGCTGGAAGTGGGGCCTCACTTCATCGATGGAGATGCCAAGCCATCTCTGGGCATCGGGCTTGATACGCGCGATCGCGATCGCGATCGCGTGGGGCGTGTAGGGCATCCAAATTGCGCCGGGGCCCACAAGCTTGAACCGCTCGAGGTTTTAGGCGGTCACCCTGAAGCGGTTGTGCTCCGTCGTAAGAGGATGGCTGTCGATCGGGACATGGCCGCATTCAGGCTGCTTCTGAGCGAGGTCAATCAGCAGGCTATTAACGGCGACGATGTCCTCGGGCGCAGACAAGGCTGTAAAACAGCGTGCAAATGTTTCCAGATTCTGGGGGTAAACAGCGTCCAATAGTTTCCACCCTGGTCGTGCGATCATCCGGCGTTTGCGCTGGAGAATCTGGGGTTGTTACTCACGGATGTCATTGCCGAGATCCGGCGCCGTCACCTGGTCAGCAGGGAGAGCATCAGCGCGATTGCTCGTGACCTGAACCTGTCCCGTCCGACGGTGCGTAAGCATTGTCGCAGTCAGCACGAGCCGCTCTATCAGCGTCACAAGCAGCCGACACCGATGCTGGGCGCGTTCCAGGCAACCCTGGAGGCTTGGCTTACGATCGAGCGTCAGCTGCCGAGGCCACAACGTCGGACCGCACGCCGGTTGTTCGAGGGCCTGCAGGCCGAGGGCTACCGTGGTGCCTATGACAGCGTGCAGCGTTACGTGCGGCGCTGGAAAGTCAGCAAATCCGGCCCGGCGCTGACCCAGGCCTACGTGCCGCTGTCGTTCTCACCTGGCGAGGTGTGCCAGTTCGACTGGAGCCATGAGCACGTCGAGCTCGGTGGCGTCATGCAGACCATCAAGGTGGCGCATTTCCGTCTGACCTTCAGCCGTCAGATGTTCGTGGTCGCCTATCCGCGCGAGACGCAAGAGATGGTGTTCGATGCCCATAACCGGGCATTCGCCTTCTTCGGCGGCGTGCCCCAACGCATGGTCTATGACAACCTCAAGGCCGTGGTCGAGACGATCTTTACCGGCAAGGAGCGGCTGTTCAACCGGCGCTTCCTGGTGCTGGCCAACCACTACCTGTTCGAGCCCGTGGCCTGCACGCCAGCCTCTGGCTGGGAGAAAGGTCAGGTCGAGAACCAGGTCGGCAACATCCGCGAGTGGCTGTTCACCCCGCTGGCCCGCTTTGCCGACTTCGAGGCGTTGAACACCTGGTTGGCCACGCGATGCCGGGAGCTGGCACAGCGCAAGCACCCGACGACGCCGGACCGGTCGATCGCCAATTGCTTTGCCGAGGAGCAGCAAGCCCTGCGGCAGATCAGCGCGACCTTCGACGGCTACGTCGAGCACATGCTGCGGGTCTCCAGCACCTGTCTCGTGACGCTGGATCGCAACCGCTACAGCGTGCCTGCGGCATTCGCCGGTCGTGCGGTCTCGGTGCGCAGCACGGCCACCCAGGTCAGCGTCGTGGCCGACGGCACGCTGATCGCCCAGCATGCCCGGCGCTTTGGATGCGATCAGCTGGTCTGCGATCCCTGGCACTATCTGCCCATTCTGGAGCGCAAGCCCGGCGCGCTGCGCAATGGCACCCCGTTCCGCGACTGGGACCTGCCCGCATCCATCCAGCTGGTGCGTGACCGCATCCTCAGGCAGCCCAAGGGGGATCGGGCATTCGTCGAGTTGCTGCTGATGGCACGTGATGCCGGGCTGGAGACGCTGGAGGTGGCGTGTGAGCTGGTGCTGGACGGCAACGTCGGTAGCGTCCGCGTGGTGATCAACGAGATGCGGCGGCTGATCGCGCCGCGGCGGCCGGTTACGATGAGCGTGCCCGACCTGCTGAAACTCGAGATCGAGCCATTGGCTGACTGTAGCCGCTACGACCGTCTGCGCGGGGTGAACCATGTCATCCACTAGCCCCGATCGCCTGGGCCACCTCAACGCACTGCATCTCTACGGCATGGCAACCGCCTGGAGCGAGTTGCTGGCCGAGGGACCCCGGCGGCCGATCCAGCCCGAGGCCTGGATGGATCGGCTGATCGAGGCTGAACTCGCCGATCGGCAGGTTCGCAGCCTGCGCTACCAGCTCAAGGCAGCACGGTTCCCGGTGCATCGCGATCTCACCGGCATCGACTGGGCGGAAACGCCCTTGGCACAGGCCGACATGGAGATCCTGGCCACCGCAGCCTTTATGGAAATGGCGCAGAACCTGATCCTGGTTGGGGGCACGGGGACCGGTAAAACCCACCTCGCCACGGCGCTGGGGGTTGCCGCCATCCATCAGCGCAAGCGCGTCCGCTTCTACAATGCTGTCGATCTGGTCAATCAGCTGGAGCGGGAGAAGCAGCAGGGCAAGGCGGGAAACCTGGCCCGGCAGCTGGTCCAAACCGACGCGGTGATCCTCGATGAACTGGGCTACTTGCCGTTCCCCGCCTCGGGAGGCGCTCTGTTGTTTCACCTGATCAGCCAACTCTACGAGAAGACCTCGCTGATCATCACCACCAACTTGTCATTCGTTGAATGGGTCAAAGTGTTCGGCGACGCCAAGATGACCACGGCTCTGCTGGATCGCATCACGCACCACTGCGACATCCTCGAAACCGGCAACGACTCATTCCGCTTCAAGCATCGTAGCCAGCAGCCTAAAACCCGCTGACCACCTGGAAACTTTTGGACGCTGTTCCCTGGAAACTATTCAACGCTGATTGACACTCAAGGCCATCATCGTCTGCTCTCCGGATGCCCTGCGCGAGCAGCTCGACCCCGTCCGGGGCAAGATGACGCTGCTGCGGCAATTGGCAGCCTTGCGGCCCGGCCCACTGACTTCCACGCTGGCATCGGCCAAGGCGAGCCTGCGCGCCATCGCCCGGCGCTGGCTGTTGCTCGATGCCGAAATCAAGCAGCACGATGCTCACCTCGAAACCCTAATGGCCGATCGCGCGCCAAACCTGCTGGAGGCGCATGGGATGGCGACAGGGACCGCGGCCGAGATGCTGCTGCTGGTTGGAGACAACCCTGAGCGCATCCACTCGGAGGCAGCGTTCGCCAAATTGTGCGGCGCCTGCCCGATCCCGGCGTTAAGCGGCAAGACAAACCGCCACCGCCTCAACCGCGGAGGTAACCGGCAAGCCAACGCGGCTCTTTATCGCGTCGGCATCGTCCGCATGCGCGGTCACCAGCCCACGCTGGACTACGTCCGCCGACGCACCGCAGAGGGCAAGTCCAAATCCGAGATCATCCGCTGCCTGAAACGCTATGTCGCGCGCGAAATCTTCGGATATCTCTGCGCCAAGCCGGTCCTGGCAAATACGGCCACAAGAAGCCCTTGACCGATATAGGAGCATCAATGCCAAAGCTGAGAGCTTCATGAAGACGCTCAAGGTTGAGGCCGTCTACCTCGCGGACTACAAGACCTTCGAGGACGTCACCGCCGACCTTCCGCGGTTCATCGACGAGGTCTACAACTTACGACGGCTGCACTCGGCCTTGGGCTATCTCAGCCCCGTGCAGTTCGAAGATCAACACGCCCAGCAGACGGTCAAAACAGCAGCCTGATTTTGTCCACCCGAAGGGGCGCACTCCATCCCAGGACTCAACATGATCTTGGACAGACACTAAGGGCCCACTGTACTTGTAAAATATCCTGTCGGTTAAGTTCCATGCGCATGAGCGCCGATGAGGCCGAGCTACATTTTCTCCTTGATGCCTGTCCGGATCAGCCACCAGTTGACCGGATAGGCCGTGATGAAGCCGCACATCATGGCGATCTGCATCATGAACCAGAACTCGGCAGTGTCGACCGTCAGCTTGATCCCCAGAAGGGAGCCGAACAGGTAGAAGCAGGCGAAGGCCATGCACCCGTACATGCCGACTTGCCAGGCCGTCAGCGACAGCGTGTCCGCCTTCACCGCGGCCCAGATGCCAGCGGCGAACCCGAGCTTCCGCATGGGCGCGATGGTGAAATATTGGAAGACAATGCCGGAGGCGTAGGCAAACAAATAGTTTACAATCCAGACAGCGAAGATCTTGTCTCCGAACAGGCTCTGGTAACCAAACCAGACCGCGATCGTCGGCACGAGGAACACCAGCCATTCCGCGACGATGTCGCCGAGCGTGCAGCCGCTGCCGCAATGCAGCGCGCCGTTTCCGACGATAATGGGAAATGGTGTTTGCGCCTTGCTCGGCATCTCCTTGCCGCGATCCATGGCCGCCTTGGCCTTTGCGTGCTTGGCCAGGCGACCGTAGGTGAAGTACTGCCAGACGATTCAGAGGGTACCGAACAGCGCCGTCACTGGCCACACCACGTTCATGATCCACATGTGCTGCTTATGACGTCTCAGGTGGGCGCCGATCAGGACCGCGCACGCGGCGCCGAGCAGCAGTGAGGCGATGGACAGGATGTGGAGCCAGGCTGGGATCATGGGTGCGCGCAGTGCTGCTTGGCTTAAAGCAGAGCGAGGGCGCGCTTGCCATTTGGCCCGCGCGCCATCGAGGGTCGGATGATTAAGCGGGTTCCGTCCCTCAGGCTGCCATCTCGCCGCAACTCTTAGCGCAGGCGCGGCACTGGCGGACACATTCGTCCATCCCACCGACCGCTTCGCAGCTCTTCGCGCAGTCCTCGCAGATTTCGGCACACTCGTGGCAGGTGTGCTTATGGTGCTCGGTGCCGATCATCATCATCGCTGCCGAGGTGCGGCACATCTCGGCACACGCCATCATGATGCGGATATGCTCTGGCTCCATGTGCTTGCCGCCGGCCTCGAGGCATTGGTTCATCAGCATGCCGAGACAGGTCTGATAGCAGCGCAGACACTCCTCGATGCAGCGCTTCATGTCGGCTGATGGCTCTTGCATTGCTTTCCCTTTGTCCTGAACGCGTGGTTTGTCGCAGCTACTCTGCGCCGACCTCGTAGCCTTCGTCGGCGATCGCTGCCCGGACGGCACCCGAGTCCGGGTTACCGCCGACCTTCACCTCGCCACGAGCCAGGTCCACGGCCACGTCTTCGGCACCCGGCACCGCCTTGACCGCTTTGGTGACGGCCGACACGCAGTGGCCACAGGTCATGCCGGAAACAGTCAGGTTGAGCATCGTCGGATCCTCCTTTGATTATGGGCAGGTCGGGTGTTCCAACGTGGGAAGGTCAAGGTCGCGCCGTGAAACCGTGCGTGCGCTCAGCGCAACGTGATGCGGAGGGACAGGTTCTGGCCCGGCATTCCTTGACCTTCCCACGCTGGCAAGCCCCATCTCCACTCCCGTGGCAACTGATGGAGCGCCGGGATGGATGGACTTATCGCAGAGTCTGTGACGCGCCCGATCCCACAGGGATCCAGCACCGCCGCTCTGCACGAAACCTACATCGAGATCGGCGGCATGACCTGCGCGTCCTGCGTCGCCCGGGTGGAGCGGGCGATAAAGCGCGTTCCCGGCGTCACCGCGGCCGAGGTCAACCTGGCGACGGAGCGGGCGCGGGTGCGGACCGTTTCCGACGCACCGGTCGAACCGCTGCTCGCCGCCGTTCGCGACGCCGGCTACGAGGCGCGGCCGATCGAGGCCAACGCCGACACTCCGGCCGAAAACCGGCATGGGCGGGAACTGCTGCACGTCGCCGCCGCCGCGGTCCTGTCCGCGCCGCTACTGTTCGGAATGGCGAACCACCTGTTCGGGGCGCAATGGATGCTGCCGGGGTGGGCGCAGTTCGCGTTGGCGACGCCGGTGCAGTTCTGGCTGGGCTGGCGGTTCTACGTCGCGGGCTGGAAGGCCGTGCGCGCCGGTGCCGGCAACATGGATCTGCTGGTGGCACTCGGCACCTCGGCCGCCTGGGGCCTGAGCACCTTCGCCTGGCTATCGGCAGCACCGGGTCATGCGCCGGATCTGTACTACGAGACATCCGCGCTGCTGATCACCTTCATCCTGCTGGGCAAGTGGCTGGAGGCGCGGGCCAAGGGACAGACCGCCTCGGCCATCCGCGCGCTCATGGCGCTGCGGCCCGACACGGCCCGGCTGCGGCAGGACGGCGTGGAGCAGGAGGTGCCCCTGGCCGCCGTGCGGGTCGGCGACACCGTCGTCGTCCGCCCCGGCGAGCGCATCCCGGTGGACGGCACGGTGCTGGACGGCAGCGGCAGCGTGGACGAGAGCATGCTGACCGGCGAGAGCCTGCCGGTGGACAAGGCGCCAGGTGCCCACGTCACCGGCGGCTCCATCAACGCCGACGGGTTGCTGGTGGTTGAGACCACGGCCGTGGGCGCCGAGACGGCACTGGCCCGGATCGTGCGGCTGGTGGAAGGCGCGCAGGCCTCCAAGGCGCCGGTGCAGCGCCTCGTGGACAAGGTGAGCGCCATCTTCGTGCCTGTCGTGCTGGTGATCGCGCTGGCGACGTTCCTGGGCTGGTGGGCCGGCACGGGCGACCCCACTGCGGCGTTGTTGAACGCGGTGGCGGTGCTGGTGATTGCTTGCCCCTGCTCGCTGGGCCTGGCCACGCCCACCGCCATCATGGTCGGCACCGGCGTCGCTGCCCGGCACGGCATCCTGATCAAAGACGCGGAGGCGCTGGAGCGGGCGCACGCCGTCACCACGGTCGCCTTCGACAAGACCGGCACGCTGACCGAGGGCCGGCCCGAGCTGTCCGACCTGGTGGCGGCGGGGGACGAGGACGAGGCTGGGCTGCTGCGGCTTGCCGCGGGGTTGCAGGCCGGAAGCGAGCATCCGCTGGCCACCGCCGTCATGCGCCGGGCTGTGGCGGAGGGTGTCGCGGCCGCTGACGTGACTGGCTTCCGCGCGCTGGCCGGGCGCGGCGTCTCCGCCCAGGTGGACGGGCGCACGCTGGCGCTGGGCAGCCGGCGGCTTATGGAGGAAAGCGGTCTTGCGCCCGGCGCGTTGCTGGGCCGGGCGCAGGCGCTAAGCACGGCGGGCCGTACCGTCTCCTGGCTGGCGGAGACGGCGCCGGCAACGCGCCTGCTCGGCTTGCTCGCCTTCGCGGACGCCGTAAAACCCTCGGCACAGGCCTCGATCGAGGCGTTGCGGCAGCGGGGCATCCGCACCGTGATGCTGACCGGCGACGGCCCGGGTGTGGCCGGCGCGGTGGCAGCGGCGCTGGGCATCGACGACGTGCGGGCCGAAGTGCTGCCCGCCGGCAAGGCCGAGGCGGTGGCGGCGTTGCGCTCCGGCGGCCGTGTGGTCGCCATGGTGGGCGACGGCGTGAACGACGCCCCGGCGCTGGCGGCCGCAGACATCGGCATCGCGATGGCGACCGGCACCGACGTGGCGATGAGCACCGCCGGCATCACCCTGATGCGCGGCGACCCGGCCCTGGTCGCCGATGCGTTGGACGTATCGCGCCGCACCTACGCCAAGATCAAGCAGGGCCTGTTCTGGGCCTTTGCCTACAACCTGGTCGGCATCCCGCTCGCGGCGGCCGGGTTGCTGAACCCGCTGGTGGCCGGCGGTGCGATGGCGCTGAGCAGCGTGAGCGTCGTCGGCAACGCCCTCCTCCTGCGGCGCTGGCGGCCCCGCATGCTCCAGGGCACGCGGACGTGAATATCGGTGACGCGGCCAGCCAGTCCGGCGTTTCGGCCAAGATGATCCGCTACTACGAGCGGATTGGGCTAATCGCCCCTGCGAACCGCACCTGCAGCGGCTACCGCACCTACGCGCCCGCCGACGTGCACACGCTGCAGTTCATCCACCGCGCCCGCAGCCTCGGCTTTCCGCTCGATGCGGTGCGGCGGTTGCTGGCTCTCTGGCAGGACCGCTCGCGCGCTAGCCGGGAGGTAAAGCGCATCGCCCTCGAGACCGCGGATACCCTCCGCCGCAAGCGGATGGAGATTGACGCCATGGTGCGATCGCTGGAGCACCTGGCGGCGAACTGCCGCGGCGACGAACGGCCGGATTGCCCGATCATTGACGACATGGCGAACCACATCCTCAAGCAACCTGCCGTGGCCAATGGCCAAAGCTGATCCAGCCTCGTACATCCAGGAGACAGACATGCGTCCATTCCCTCTTTTTATCTCGCCTTGCCGATTCATGCTTGTGCTCGCCCTGAGTGCCGGCGTGGCTGCGTGCTCTGCGTCGGCGCCTAACAAGGACGGGGGCCTACTCGGGTACGGCACGCCTGGCGTGTCGGGCTATGTCCAGGATGGCCGAGACAGCACGCTGCAAGCCGAACTCGAGCGGTGCCGCGGGGTGGGGCTGCCGGACGCTGCGGGTCAGGCAGGACGGCAGACGGGGGGCCTGGAGGCCGCTTGCAACCAGCTCCGCCGCACCGCGCGCAACCAGCCGGGCAACGCCGTGCAGCCTGCGCGAGCGCCGTGATCCAGATATGACCGGGATCATATGACAGGGTTGCCGGGCTGGTAATATGGTCGTCATGACCGCCATGCACATCGTCAGTCCGTCACACCCAGCCCAAAAGGAGCCCGGCGCCACTATTGCCGGCTTGTTCCCTGATCGCCACAGCCGTTCCCTGGCAGCGGGAGACTTCCTGTTCCGTCAAGATGATGCTGCGTATCGGGTTTTTCTGATACGGCAGGGCCGGCTGCAGATGCTGCGCCATCTTGCCTCCGGCACCGCGGTCGTCACCCACACCGGAAAAGCCGGCGAGCTGTTTGCCGAGGCCGCCCTGTTCTCCGACACCTACCGATGCGACGCCCAGGCAGCCGACTCCGTCGTCGTCGCAAGCTGCACAAAGCAGCAGCTGCGTGCCGCTCTCGCAGCCTCGCCGGTGCTCGCGCTGGAATGGATGGAGGCGGTCACGCGGCAGCTGCACGCCACGCGCCTTCTGCTCGAACTCCGCAGCATACGGTCGGCCAAGACCCGCGTGCTGCACCACTTGCGCCTGCGCGCAGATGCGGCCGGGCACGTCGAGCTTGGGAGCCGCCTGCTCGACACCGCGGCCGAGCTGGGGCTGACGCACGAGGCCTATTATCGCGGCCTGTCCGCGCTGCGTCGGGCAGGTCTCATCCGCAGCGCGCCTGGGCAGATTTGTTTGCTCGAGCACGGCGGCGAGACAGCCCGTGAAGGATCGTGCAGATGCATCTGAAGCTCATGACGCTCGCCTTGGCGCTGCTGGCTGCTGCGCCGGCGCCGGCGCAGAACACCGGGCATGCGGCCGGGCACCTTGGGGCGCAGGTCATGCCGTTCGATTTGGTCTGCAGCCTCCACGTGTTCACGTCGACACCCCGAGGTGGAATGCAGGAGGTGACCTCCCGCGACGGCGATGCCGCCCAGGTCCGCCTGATCCAGGCGCATCTTCGCCATGAGGCGGACGTCTTCGCACGCGGCGACTACGCCGACCCTATTGCGATCCACGGTACCAACATGCCGGGAGTGGAGTCTCTCCGGCAGGGTGCGGACCGGGTGCGCGTCAGCTTCGAGCTGATCCGCCAGGGCGCCCGGATCCGATTCCAGACCGCCAATCCGCGCCTGGTTACGGCCGTGCACGAGTGGTTCAGGGCGCAGGCGCGCGACCACGGCGCCGACGCGGTGCTGCGATGATGGGCAGCCGGACTAGGAGCGGATTGAGCCGCTTGCCGGCAGCATGCGACCAATCACGCCGTCGCGTTTGACGACCGCGTGGTAAAGCGCGCCGCTCACGTGCAGGGCGATGATGACCAGCAGGGCCCAGGCGAGCGCGCCGTGGATGCTGCCGATCGTCTCGGCGAGCGATTTGTCCTTCGCGATCAAGGCCGGGAGCGGAACGACGCCGAGAAGCGTCGGCGTTGCGCCATAGCCGGAGGCCGCCACCCAACCGAGCACGGGGAGCACGATTAGGACGGCGTAAAACAGCCAGTGCGTGGCGCGTGACAGGAGTTGAAGTGACCTCGGCAGGTCGTTCGGGGGCGGGGGCGTGCGGTGGGTTAGCCGCCATGCCAACCGGAGCAGCATGAGCAGCAGGATCGTCGGGCCGACCGCAAGATGCCAGCCATTCAGTTGGCCCTCACGCAGCGAGGTAAACCCGGCGGGAAGCCACTTCGTCGCATACTGTACGACGACCAGCACTACGACGACCCAGTGGAACGTCTTGGCGACCCCGCCATAGCCGTCATCCAAGGGTGTCACGGCAAGGCGGTTGTCCATCAGGCATCATCCATGTCGCTCATGCCTCAGAACCAGGTCCGCAAGCCGACGAGGAAACGGACGTCGTTCACGCGTCCGCCCTGCTCGCGCGTGAGGCTTTCGGTGCCACCGAAGCGCCTTTGGTAGGCCACGCCGACATAGGGTGACAGCTTGCGCGTGACGTCGTACCGCAGCCGCAGGCCCATATCGATGTCCGACAGGCCGCCGCCGACACCGCGGCCGCGATCCTGTTTGGTGTACCAGTTGGTCTCGAACTGCGGCTGCAGCACCAGGCGCTGCGTCAAATACAGGTCGTAGGACGCGTTGGTCTTCAGCGCGTAATGCCCGTTGTCGCTGGCATAGAGTGTCGCCTCAACGTTCCAGAACCCGATCGCCAAACCCTGGATGCCCAGCGCGGCCCACATCCGGCCGGTGCCGTCGTCGAGGTCGTAGCGGACCCCGGCCTGCACGTCGAAATACGGGCTGATCGGCCGATCGTACAGCAGCTCGTGGTCGCCGTCCTCAACCCGCCCCTTGCCATTCGGGTTGTAGCGGCCCTCGGATTTCAGCCAGAGCCGGTTGTGGTCGTCGCCGATCCAGGCCTGACCGTCCCACCGTCCATAGCTGCCGCGGCCGATGCGGCCCTCCAGCTGGTCGAAGAAGCCGTGGATATAAACCCGGTTGTCCGGGATCGGGTTGCCGTAGGGTGCCGCCCCCTGCAACGTGTCGCTACCCAGGCCGGAGCCAAAGAAACGGCTGCTGTCGAACAGTTGCGCCCGGGCAGCCGTCGGCAGTGCAACGGCCATCGCAGCCAGGAGGGAAGACAGGCGACGCATCTCAAGCCACCTGCGGCAGCACGCGGAGTGCCCGGAACATCCCGGCCTCGAAGTGATAGAGCAGGTGGCAGTGCAGCGGCCACTGTCCGGTCGCCAAAGGTGTCACCAATGCCGACACGCTGGTGCCCGGCAGCACGCTGATCGTGTGCAGATAGGGGCAGTGGTCGCCCTGCCCGTTCTCCAACTCCATCCACATGCCGTGCAGATGGATCGGATGCGCCATCATCGTGCTGTTGACGAAGCGCAGCCGGAACCGCTCGCCCAAGTGCACGTCGATCGGGCCGACCTCGGTGAACTTCTTGCCGTTGAAGCCCCAGATCATCCGTTCCATGTTGCCGGTCAGAGTCAGCACGATCTCGCGGCTGGGTGGCCGCTTGTCGAGGCCGGGGTGGACGGAGCGCAGGTCGGCATAGGTCAGGATGCGACGCTCCCCGGTCAGGTGATCGAGCCCGTCGCCTGGCCGGTCGAGCCGGTTGGTCGCCGATTTCAGCACGTAGTTCTGCTCGACCCCGGGCTTCAGCGCCTGGGTGGGGGGTGGCAGCGGCACCATCGGCTGCTCCCCGGCCCGGCGCGCCTTCTCGGCCGGGGTGATCCCGCCCATCTTGCCCATGATCCCGCCGATGCGGGTGCGGTCCGGGTGTGAGGCGCCGACCTGGTCGGGCATCATGTGGCCCATGCCCATGTCGGCCATGGTGCGCATGGGGGCGACGTCCATCGGGGGGACCGCCGCCTCCATGCCCGGCCGCGGCGCCAACGTGCCGCGGACGTGGCCGCTACGCTCCATGTCCTGCACGAACACGGTGTACGCGCGGTCTTCCCGCGGCTGCACGATCACGTCGTAGGTTTCGGCCACGTTGATGCGGAACTGGTCCACCGGCACCGGCTGCACGTCGTTGCCATGGACGTGGACGACGGACATCGTCAGGCCCGGAACGCTGACGTCGTAGGCGGTTTGGGCGGAGGCGTTGATGAAGCGCAGGCGGACGCGCTCGCCGGGGCGGAACAGGCCAGTCCAGTTCTCGGCGGCCGTCTTGCCGTTCATCAGGTAGGTGAACAGGGCCCCGGTCGGCTGGTTGATGCCGCTCGGGTCCATCCGCATGTCGGCCCAGTTCGCCCGCTCCTTGATGGTGGCGCCCAGGCCGCTCTGACGGGCGTCTGAGATGAAGGTGCCTACGGTGCGGCGATTGTAGTTGTAGTAGTCGGCCATGCGCTTGAGGTTGTTCTCGACGACCAGCGGCGAGCCATCCATCCAGTCGCTCAGGACAACAACGTAGTCGCGCTCGGCCTTGATGAGCGGCTCGCCCTCGGGCTCGATCACCAGCGCGCCATAGGCGCCCTTCTGCTCCTGGTAGCCCATGTGGCTGTGATACCAATAGGTTCCAGACTGTACGACTGGGAAGCGGTAGGTGAAGCTCTCGCCGGGCTGGATGCCGGGGAACTCCATGCCGGGGACGCCGTCCATCGGGTTCGGCAGGATAATGCCGTGCCAGTGGATGCCGGTCAGCTCGGGCAGGTTGTTGATCACGTTGAGGGTGACGACGTCGCCCTGCTTCCAATGCAGCACGGGACCGGGAACGATGCCGTTGATGGCGTTGGCCCAATCCTGCGAACCGGTCTTGTTGATGGCGACCCGGTCCAGCCGTAAGTCGAACCGGTTGCCGCGCAGCACAGGCTGGCCGCCGATCCCGGCCTCGACCGCGCCCGCATACCTCGGTGTGCCGATCGCTGAAGCGGCGCCGAGAGCCGCAGCCCCCTGGACGAAGCGTCGGCGTGGCAAACTGAACCCTGGTACGTCGCTGGTCATCGTTGGAGACTTTCGACAGGTGAGATCGCGCTGAAACTGATCACGACAGCACATGCAACCTTCCCACATTGGCAGGTCAACTGGCGGTCGAGCACATTATGACGAGCAATCATAACATGGGGTTCTTCCTCGATTGGACCTGCACCTACTCGGCCGGTAAGCTACTACGGCGGACGGGCGATTCAGTTGGAAGGACCGAGGCCTCCTGCGGCAGTCCCCAGCCCTTGATCAATGCGTATAGGGCCGGGATGACAAGCAGCGTCAGCACCGTCGAGGATACCATGCCGCCGACCATTGGGGCGGCGATCCGGCGCATGACTTCCGAGCCCGTCCCGGTACTCCAAAGGATTGGCACCAGTCCGGCCATGATGGCGACAACCGTCATCATCTTCGGCCGCACCCGCTCGACGGCGCCTTCCATGATCGCGGCACGCAGGTCGGCCCTCGTAAACGGCCTGCCCTGAGCCGATCGCTCGGCAGTAACGGCAGCGAGCGCCTGATCGAGGTAGATCAGCATGATGACCCCCGTCTCGGCCGCGACGCCGGCAAGTGCGATGAAGCCGACCACGACCGCCACGCTCAGGTTGTAGTCGAGCCACCACATCAGCCAAACGCCGCCAACGAGTGCGAACGGCACGGAGAGCATGACGATGAGCGTCTCCGCAAGCCGCCCAAAGTTGAGATAAAGCAGCAGGAAGATCACGACCAACGTCGCCGGCACGACCAGCTTCAGCCTTGCCTTGGCGTGCTCCAGGTTCTCGAATTGGCCGCTCCATTCGATGCGATAACCCTGCGGGAGCTGCACATGGTCTCGCACCGCCCGGGCCGCCTCGGCTACATAGCTGCCCATGTCGCGGCCCTGTGTATCGATATAGACGTAAGCGGCGAGCTGCGCGTTTTCGGTGCGGATCGAGGGCGGCCCGCCGGTCAGGCTGATGCGGGCCACCTGACCCAAGGGCACCATGGCCCCGCCCGGCGTCGGCACCAACACCTGGTCCCCGATCGACCGCGGATCGTCGCGGAGGTCGCGGGGGTAGCGAACGATGACACCATAACGTTCACGACCCTCGATCGTCGTCGTGACCGTCTCGCCGCCCAGTGCTGTCGCCACGACCTCCTGCACGTCGCCGACCGATAGGCCATACCGGGCGATGGCATCGCGATCCGGCGCAATTTCTAGGTAGCGCCCCCCTTCCAATCGTTCAGCGAACGCGCTGGTGGTGCCGGGTATGCGGCGCACGACCTGCTCGACCTGAGCCGCGACGGATGCGAGCTGGCCGAGGTCGGGGCCGAATACCTTTACACCGACCGGGGTTCGGATTCCCGTTGAGAGCATGTCGATCCGCGCGCGAATGGGCTGTGTCCAGGCATTGCTGACGCCGGGCAGAAGCAGCGCCTCGTTCATCTCGGCCTTAAGCGCCTCGAGCGTCATGCCCGGCCGCCACTCCGTCGCAGGCTTTAGATTGATGACCGTCTCCGTCATCTCGGTCGGGGCCGCGTCCGTTGCCGTCGCGGCCCGTCCTGCCTTGCCGAACACCGAAGCGACCTCAGGGAAGCTGCGAATGATGCGGTCCTGTGTTTGCAGCAGCTCGGCAGCCTTCGTGATCGACAGGCCCGGCGGAGTGACCGGCATGAACAGCAGTGTCCCTTCATTCAGTTCGGGCATGAACTCACTACCGAGCTGGCCCGCCGGCCATGCCGTCGCGGCGAGCGCGCCCAGAGCCAGCAGGATGAGCAGCAGCGGCACGCGCAGCACGCCACGAATCAGGGGACGGTATAGCCAGATCAAGGCCCGGTTGATCGGGTTCCGTCGCTCCGGGATGATCCGGCCGCGCACGAACCCCAGCATCAGGACGGGCACGAGCGTAATGGCAAGCAACGCGCCGCCGGCCATCGCGAAGGTTTTCGTGTAGGCCAGCGGCTTGAACATCCGGCCTTCCTGACCTTCCAGGCTGAACACCGGCAGGAACGAGACGACGATGATCAACAGGCTGAAGAACAGCGAGGGGCCGACCTCCTGGGCTGCAGCGATCAACGACGGGCCGCGGGGTTCGCCAGGTTTGAGACGCTCGATGTGCTTGTGCGCATTCTCGATCATCACGATCGCTGCATCCACCATGGCGCCGAGTGCGATGGCAATGCCGCCCAGGCTCATGATGTTCGACCCGACGCCGATCAGGTGCATGGCGAGCACGGCCACAAGCACCCCGATCGGCAAGGTGACGATTGCCACCAGTGCGCTGCGGACGTGTAGCAGGAACACCACGCACACCAGGGAGACGATCAGGCTCTCCTCGATCAAGGTGCGTTTAAGGTTCGCGATCGCCCGCAGAATCAGCTCCGAACGATCATACACCGGCTCGATCGACACGCCTTCAGGCAGGCTGGGCAGCAACTCGGCGATCCGCTCCTTCACGCTGCGGATGGTGGTCAGCGCGTCAGCCGCATCGCGCTTGACGACGATGCCGCCGACCGCCTCCCCATCCCCGTTCAGCTCCGAAATGCCCCGCCGCTCGTCGGGGCCGAGCTGAACGCGGGCGACGTCACGAAGGAGGACGGGCGTGCCGCTCGGGCTGGCCCGCAGCACGATCCGTTCCAGGTCGCTGGCGCCACTCAGATAGCCCCGGCCGCGGATCATGTACTCGGTCTCGGTCATTTCGATGGTGCGGCCGCCCACGTCGCGGTTGCTGCCACGCACCGCCTCCGTCACGCGGGACAGCGGGATGCCGAACGCCTGTAACTTCCGTGGGTCGACGACGACCTGGTATTGCTTCTCGAACCCGCCGACCGAGGCGACCTCCGCCACGCCAGATGCCTTGGTGAGCTGGAAGCGGATCAGCCAGTCCTGGATGCCGCGCAGCTCCGCCAAGGTGCGCTGCTTGCCAAGAACGACGTATTGGTAGACCCAGCCCACACCCGTCGCGTCGGGGCCAAGCGACGGCGTGACCCCCGCCGGCAAGCGCTTTTGGGCGAAGTTCAGGTATTCCAGCACGCGCGATCGTGCCCAATACAGGTCGGTGCCATCCTCGAACACAACATAGACGAATGATGCGCCGAAGGCGGAGAAGCCGCGCACCACCTTGGACCGCGGCACGGCCAGCAGCGCGGTGGTCAGGGGATAGGTGACCTGGTCTTCGACCACCTGCGGCGCCTGGCCGGGGTAGTCGGTGTAGACGATCACCTGCGTATCCGAGAGATCCGGAATCGCGTCCAGCGGCGTCTCCACGGCCGCCCAAACTCCGGCCCCGACGAGGAACACGGTCGCCAGGATTACCAGAACCCAATTGCGGGCCGATGCCGCGATAATGCGGCCGATCATGGTGTCTTCGCTCCCTCGCCACGAGCCTGACCAGACGTGAATGCCTGAAGGGCGGCGCGCAGGTTGCTTTCGGCGTCGATGAGGAAGTTGGCGCCCACGACCACCCGCTCGCCCGGCTTCAAACCGTCGAGGATCTCGGCCGCGCCGTCGCCCTGTGCTCCGACACGTACAGACCGTGGTTCGAACCGTCCCTCGCCGCGCTCGACTAGAACCAGCTGGCGGGTGCCGCTGTCCAGAATCGCCGATGATGGCACGGCGATCACTGGGCCCTGGCCGCTCCCTGCTGGATTGTCGATTTCCACGCTGGCGAACATGCCGGCCCGCAGCGCCTCGTCCGCGTTCTCGACGACGATGCGGACCCGTCCCGTGCGGGTCTCGCTTGTCAGGGTCGGGTAGATGAAATCCACCACGCCCTCGAACGTGCGGCCGGGATAGGCGACGAATGCAGCCCGGCTGTGATTTCCCCGCCGCACGCCGCCAAGATCCTGCTCCTGCACCTCGGCAATGATCCAAATCGGCGACAGCCGCGCCGTGCGGTAAAGTGGCTGGTCGGGTCCGACTCGGGTGCCTTGAACTATCATCTTCTCCGTCACGACCCCGTCCGCTGGGGCCAGCACGGAGATGCGCTGGGCAGCCTGCCCGGTCCGACGCAATCGCGCGATCTCGTCCTCGGGGATGCCGAGGGCGCGCAGCCTCTGAAGGGCGGCAGCGCCCATGCCACCCATTTTCGAAGCGACCAAAAACTCCTGCTCGGAGGCGACCAGGTCCGGCGCATAGATTTCAGCCATGACCTGGCCGCGTTTGACGGCGTCACCAGTCGCCGCAACCGCCAGCCGCTCCACCCAGCCGCCGGCGCGGGTGCTGACCACCGCCATCCCCCGTTCGTCGAACTGCACGGTCCCGGTCGCCCGCATCTTACGGCTCAGCCCCTGGCGGCTTTCTACGGGCGCGGTCCGCACGCCGAGCACCTGCATCCTGCCCGGCGCGATCGTCACCAGCCCGGCACCCGCGTCCGCAGCCTCGCCCTCGCGCACGGGGATGTAGTCCATGCCCATCGAGTCCTTCTTCGGCACCGGCGAGGTGTCGGGCAGGCCCATTGGATTCCTGTAGTAGAGTACACGGCTGGTGCCCGGCGGGGTCGCGCGGGTCGATGCTGCCGAAGCCTGCGGAGCGTCCTCGAACACCGGTCTGTAATCCCGGCCATCAGGCGTCTTCCGGGGGCCGGCCGCATAATCCGGCTTGCCATCGGGATCCCGGTAATAGAGCGGCGTGCGCCCCGGCTCCGGGTCATTGGGCGCCGCTGCGGCCAGCAGCAACAGCACCATTGCGAGGGCTCGCTTCACAGGTCACCTCCGATCAGCCGTTCGATCGCCGCCAGTTCGACCTGGGCATCCAGCTGTGACTGGAGCAAACGAAACTCGACCTCGTGCAATCGGCCCTCGGCGGCGACGGCCGTCGCCAAGTCGCCCCGGCCCTGCCCGTATCCCGCCAACGCGGCCTGGAATGCAGCCCGCGCTTGGGGGGCCGCTTCGCGCCGAAGCAACTCCTTGATGGCGCGCGCCGCCCGGAGTCGTGCCATCGCCTCGCCCAGAGCGCCCTCTATCTCAAGCCGGCTGGCCTCGTAGCGCTGCTGGCTGGCGCCCAGCTGCGCCGCGGCCTCCTGCTGGCCGGAAGCCTGCCGGCCCCATGGCAACGGGATATTTAGTCCGACCGTCGCCGCAAACCCGACTGGCCGATTGTTCGTCTGGATCAAGGGCCCGGCGCCGAGCGTCACATCAGGGTACCAGGCCTTGTCCGCCAGGGTGCTGCGCGTGCGTGCGGCGGCGACAGCGGCTGTGTTCGATGCCAACGTCGGATTGCCGGCCCTAGCACGCTCGACGAGAGAGGCGAGATCCGGCTCCGTCTTCGGGATCGGGCGGCCCCGCGACGGCTCCGCAAGTGGCGCGCCGCCGGGACGGCCGACCAGCATATTCAGGCGCGCCTTGGCGGCGTCCCGCGCGCCTTGCAGTCTGACCGCCTCTGTCCTGGCCGAGGTCTCGTCCGCGAACGACTGGATGACGGCGAGCTGTTCGCCACCACCCTGCCCGTAGCGAGCCGAGGTCGCGCTCCTCATCCGTCGCGCCAGTTCGCTCACTTCCTTGTTCACGGCCATGCTGCCCGTGAGAAGGACGTATTGCGCGAAGGTGACCTTGATCCTCTCGTCCAGCTCGTCCTGCGCGGCCCGCTCGCGCCCACGACTGGCGTCGACATCGGCGAGGGCCGCTTGCCGCCGAAGGCTCCTCTTGCCCCATAGCGGGAATGCTTGAGAGATCATGATCGTGTGCGCGCTGAAGACGCCGGGATCCTTGTAATACTGATAGCTGTCGCTGATCGTCGGGTCGTCCAGGCGGTCGGCGCCGCTTGCCTTGGCGGAAGCGGCCGCCGTGTCAAGCGCCGCGGCCCGCAATGCCGGACTGAGCTGGCGGCCGAGCACTAGGAGGCTCTCGACGGTGGCGCCGGGTGCAACCGGTTGCGCCAGAGCAGCTCCGCATACCGGCAGAAGGAGGAGTAGCGCGCTCAGGAAAGCCCCCTTCGGCGCGGCCCTGTTCCAACGGGCGACCATGCTACTTCACCAGGTCGGCGGTGATGGACCCTCGGACCGTCTCGCCCTCTCCCTCAACCTTGGCAGCGAGCGTGATCGCCCACTTGCCGGCCATGCCAGGCTCGACCTCGAAGCGGTACGCGCCCGATTGGCCCGGTATGGCCTTGATGGGGGCCGTCATCGTAGCCATTCCGGCCGGACCCATGTCGGCCCTCGTCTCGAAGATGACCGCGTCCGACACCGGCTTGCCGTCAGGGACATGCACCAGCCGCACCGATACGATGATCTTGCCTGTCTGTGCTGGCTGCGGCTGTCCGGCCAGTTCAAAGCGGTAATCTTGGGCCCCTGCACGTGCAGATGACTGAAAAGCGAGAAAGGAAGCAGAGAAGGCGAAGCCGAAAGCGAGCGCGGAAGCGCGCGTACGAGGACGAACCATGATCTTATATCCCTCATACCCTCCTGACGCATAGGAAGGCTGGGCGTACTGGGCACCTTGATGCCGCCCAGGCCATCGCTTTTGCGTGGCCCAACGGCATCAGGCGTGCGATCGCAGACGCGCCAAAGCGCGTCATCGGGATCAGACGGGCTTTGGCGGGAAGGGTGCGGGAACCAGGGACACGCCCCGCCGATGCAGATCGACCAACCAGTACGCGACCCGTGCGTAGCTGACCGGAACCTCGACCAGGCTCGCCTGCATGTGCCGGTCTGGGACCCCGAGGCACTGCCTCAGCTTAACGCATTCAGGCGTGAGGCCTTTATGCGGGACGGGCGCCCCCGTGTCAGGATCCATCGCCATATCGCTGCAGCCCGGCATCGGACCGCTCACCGTGGCGAAGGCCGGGCTGGTGATCGGCATGGCTTGGACGGTCGTCCCGCCCACGTAGGCGAAGCAGACAACGATCGATAATAGCCACCGGAGCGGGACGCGCCACATGCCGATGAAGCTTGCACCGCCGATCCCTAAAGGCAAGAGCAAGGCCCGTCCGGCAACTCTGCCTCGTGTACAGGGTCAACGCACGACGTCTCCGAACGGGTCATCGCTGCGCGTCAGTCCTTGATGACGATGTCGCCTCTCATGCCCTGTTCCGCGTGCCCTGGGTAGTCGCACGAGAACTGGATGTTTGCCGCAGACGCAAATTTGCAGACAAGCACTTTCCCATCACGCCGATTCGTAATCGCTTCCTCCGACACGGGCTGATGTGATTCACCATACAGGCTGGATTGGAGGCCAGCATGGATGGCAGCAGCTCTCAGCCCAGATCTTCGGTCCCGTGTGATCGCTGCCGTCGATGGCGGCGCGACCCGGCACGCTGCCGCTGAGCGGTTCGGGATCGGTGTAGCCACGGCGATCCGCTGGTTGCGA